>DHKFJ23503__coassemble_907_pt1 | contig 15916 bp, 14 predicted proteins | sample DHKFJ23503__metabat2_low_PE_015 | metagenome-assembled genome bin DHKFJ23503
GGTCAAACAACCGGTCGCTGCGCGGGTACCCTAATACCCGCATCCGTGATTCCGGGACGTGGTAACTTTGCGCAAACACCTGGGCCATCTGGGTAGAACCAACAACGTATTCATCAAACTGATTGTATACCCGCTGAAACCGGCGCTTATCCGCCCGGGAACGGTGCTGCGTCCGTGGTTCTTCCCATCCAAAGGATTTAACCGCCCCGTTTGCGTGCCACACCTGGATGACCGTGGTTTTCTGGTGGTTAAACGGGCAACCCGCCAAGAAGGCGTAGTAATTATCACAAAACAGTAGCCGCGCGTTCATGATTAGCCGTAACGGACGGCCCAGGAACCGCAACCCATCCGTAAAGACCTGCGCCCTAATTCCGTCAGCGGCTAACTGCCGCGCCGCTGCCGCACAATTTGGGCGGTATAACACGGTGACCGGAGTCCCGCACTGCCGGGCTCGCTGTGCCAATGCCCGGATAAACTCCTGGTTATTCCCGAAACTCATGACATACACGATCTCTCGGGGCGTCCGGTTTCTAACCATCCCAGCTACCAGCCGCACCAGCCATAAATAAATTACCTTTTTCATCAGGAAGCCCCCTATGGTTCCGGTTCGTAGAAGTGTCCCATAATGTGGACGTTATCCGCAATGCTAACAAAGGCGTGCGGGTCCGACTCCTCCATCGCCATTTTAAGTTCCGGTTGTTCATACCGGGAAATAACGGTAAAGAGAATCGTCTTCTCATCGTGCTTGTACGCTCCCTCAGCACCGTGGACAATCGTAATTCCCCGTCGCAGGTGGTTTTGAATACAGTCAATTACGCTCTTCGGCTTGGTCGTCACGATCATCACCTGCATTTTTTGCTGGCGGGTGTAGACCATGTCCATTACGCGGGCGTTGACGAACAAGCCCATTGCTGAATAGAACGCATACGGCCAACCGTAAACCGCCCCGGCCGCAAACACAATCAAGGCATTAAATAACAGGTTAAACGTCCCGATGTTTTTCCCGGTTAGTTTCCGAAGGGTCAGTCCTAAAATGTCCAATCCCCCCGTTGAAATCCCGTTTTTCAGTGCTAACCCGGTCCCAAAGCCGTTGATGACCGCCCCAAAAATTGAGCAAATAATCGGGTCGGTCGTCAGTGTCACGGGCTTGATTACCTTAATCATGACACTTGAACAAACAACCGCAATGAACGTAAAGACCGTAAACCGGTGCCCAATTTCCTTCCAGGCGAGCCCAAATAACGGAACGTTGAGGACAAACAACATTAAGGCCGCTGATAACGGGTGCTGCCAGTGTGCGGTGAGGGATGCAACCAGCTGGGCCGCCCCCGTCACCCCCGACGAATAAATCTTTCCGGGGGTCCAGAAGAAATTCATTGCGACTGACACCAAGATACCGTAAATAAACGCCGTCGATGCCCGTGAAATGTAAGCATGGCGCTTCCAAATTTTTTGTAATTCGTTCACGTTGGGGACTCCTTCATCTTTTGCTGTCGTTAGGATAACGCACAACCAGCACCCCGACAAGCCACCCGGTCAAAATTTATTAATTCCGCTCCGGTTGCGGTCTAGGCGGTTCGCCTTAAAGCTTCCGAAAATAACGAAAGGACTGCAACTTATCGTCACAGTCCCCCGTTAAATCACCGGTAATTATTCTTCTGTCCCGAGATGTAACTCGTCCAACTGCTTCTGGGCCACCGGCCGCGGCGCGTTCGTCAACGGGTCAACCGCCTTGGAGTTCTTCGGGAACGCAATTACTTCCCGGATATTATCCCGCTTAGCAAGAAGCATTGCGAACCGGTCCAATCCCAGTGCTAAGCCGCCATGCGGTGGGAAACCGTAATCTAGGGCGTCCATGAACCAACCAAACTGGGCCTCCGCCCGTTCCGGCGTGAACCCTAACGCCTTAAACATCTTCTCCTGCACGTCCCGCTGGTGAATCCGGATTGACCCCCCACCAAGCTCGTAACCGTTCAGCACAATATCATAACTCTGGGCGTGCGCCTTATGTGGATCCGTTTCAAGCAGAGCAACGTCCTCTTCGTTTGGCATCGTAAACGGATGGTGGGCGGCAATGTAGCGGCCAAATTCCTCACTGTACTCGAATAGTGGCCAATCAACCACCCAGATAAAGGCAAACTCGTTCTCATCAATCATGCCCTGTTCCTTCGCAATGGCACACCGCAGGTACCCGAGGGAATCCGCTACGACCTTCCGTTTGTCCGCTACAAATAACAGCAGGTCACCTTCCTTGGCCGCCGTTGCGTCCTTAACGGCCTGAACCACCGCATCATCCTTAAAGAACTTTGCGATTGGCCCGCTAAAGCCGTCCGCCGTAACCTTCATCCAGGCCAATCCCTTGGCCCCGAAGCGTTTAATGTACTCCTGCTTTTGTTCGATTTGTTTCCGGGAGTACTTCTCCGCTCCGTTTGGAACAGCGATGGCCTTGACCTGCCCACCGTTTTCAAGCACACTATCAAAGACCTTAAACCCGGCTGGCCGCACCGCTTCAGCAACGTCCTTTAACTCCATGCCAAACCGAATATCTGGTTTGTCTGAGCCAAACCGGTCCATGGCCTCGTTCCACGTAATCCGCTGGATTGGCGTCTTAATGTCAACCCCCAGCGTCTCCTTCATTACCCGCTTAAGGAGACCCTCAGTCATGGTTTGGATTTCTTCCGCGTCCATAAACGACATCTCCATGTCAATCTGGGTAAATTCTGGCTGGCGATCGCCCCGAAGGTCTTCATCCCGGAAGCACCGGGCAATCTGGTAGTACCGGTCAAAGCCCGCGCCCATCAACAGCTGCTTAAACAGCTGCGGTGATTGCGGGAGCGCGTAAAACGATCCCGGATAAACCCGTGATGGCACCAGGTAGTCCCGCGCCCCTTCCGGCGTTGACTTTGTCAAGTACGGCGTTTCCACGTTAATAAAGTCGTTTTCGTCGAGGTACCGGTGAACGGCCTGGGTAATCCGGTTCCGGATCAATAACGCCCGCTGCATTTCTGGCCGCCGCAGATCCAGGTACCGGTACTTTAACCGTAAGTCATCCGCTGCGCTAATATCATCCTTAATTTCAAACGGCGTGGTCTTGGCCTTATTCAGAATAATCATTTCCTGAACGTTGACCTCAACCTCCCCGGTCTTCATGTCAGGGTTGATTGCACCGTCTCCCCGTTTAACCACGGTTCCGTGGACCTCAATCACATCCTCACCGTGCAACGACTCCGCCGTGTCCCGCACGGCTTCCGGTGTTTCCGGGTTAACGACCAGCTGCACAATGCCATGCCGGTCCCGCAAATCGATGAACACCAGGTTCCCGAGGTTCCGCTTCTTTTGGACCCAGCCCTTTAAAACCACCTGCTGGTCAACAAACTCCGCCGTTACATTTCCACAATACGTTGTTCTTCTCATGCTCCTACTCCCTACTTCAGTAACTCGTTAAAGTGCTGTTCAACATCTGCCAGGGAAACCTGCCGTTCCGTTCCCGTTGCCATTTCTTTCAGGTTAGCGGTCTGGTTCGCAAGTTCCTGTTGCCCGATAGTTAACGTGTACCGGGCGTTTAACCGGCTCGCCGTCTTAAACTGCCCCTTCGGTTTTCTTGCCAGGTAGTCCCGGTCAGCGCTAATTCCCTGCTGCCGCAAAGCCTGGACCACGCGTAACGTTGCCGCATCCGTTTCCGCCCCGATTCCAACCACGTATACGTCCAGCTGATCGTCAGTCGGTAAGTTGCCCTGTTCTGCTTCCAGGATTAAGAGGAGCCGTTCAACCCCAATTCCAAAACCGATTCCCGGTGTTTCCGGACCGCCGAGTTGTTCAACTAACCCGTTATACCGGCCACCTGCACATACGGTCATCCACTTGCCACCAAAGGCCTGGGCGTTACTCATAATTTCAAAGATTGTGTGGTTGTAGTAATCCAACCCCCGCACCATGTTCGGATCAACTTCGTATTCAATTCCTAATTCATCAAGGAGCCGCTTCACCTGGTCAAAGTGTTCCTGGGCCGCTGGTGTCAGGTAATCAAGAATAGACGGGGCGTCCTTAACAATCTCCTGGTCGTGCTCATCCTTACTATCAAGCACCCGGAGAGGGTTCTTGTGTAACCGTTCCTTGGAGTCATCCGATAGCTCTGCTTCGTACGGGGTTAAGAAGTCAATCAAAGCCTGCCGGTATGCCTTCCGGGATTCAACGTCTCCCAGCGTATTCAGGGCAATCCGTAATCCGCTTAACCCCAAGCGGTGGAGAAAGTCAACCGCCATAGCCATTACTTCGACATCTAAGGCTGGACTGTCCACCCCGAACGCTTCCACGCCAATCTGGTGGAATTCCCGGAGCCGACCAGACTGTGGCCGTTCATACCGGAACATCGGTCCCATGTAGTAGACCTTCAGGGGCTTTTGTACTTCCGGCCCGTACAGCTTGTTCTCAATGAACGCCCGGACAACCCCGGCCGTTCCTTCCGGCCGTAACGTGATGTGCCGGCCACCCTTATCGTTAAAGTCGTACATTTCCTTCGTGACAATGTCTGACGTTTCCCCTGATGTCCGGGAGAAAACCTCGTAGTTTTCAAACATCGGCGTCCGGATTTCGTGGTACCGGTACTGGTTAAATAATTTCCGGGCAACCCCTTCAACGTACTGCCATGCAGCACTTTGGGTCGGTAAAATATCCGCGGTTCCCTTTGGCTTTTGATACTTCATTTAATAACCTCCTCTAACAATGTCGGCCCTTCCAGTTAATAAAATAAAAGCGCCCCATCCAGCAACAGCCAGATAAGGGCGCAACGTGGCGCGGTACCACCTTATTTTTAACTTAACTGAGATAACGTATCACACGACATTGATTCAATGTACCTCAAGGGTGTCTTCCCCAACACTAACCCCGAACCTTCCACCATCCGTTCGGTCGCTACTGGTCGTTCGCCAGGTACTAATCCCTCTCACTGGTCTTCATATTCAATTTTCAGAATACTGGCCGGGCCCCTAAAAGTCAAGTCATCCCCCGTTTTTAAAGCCCGTTTCTTTGTACTATAATGGCAGAGAACGACTAATTACACGGGAGTTGAACGCAATTATGCAAACGAACCACCAGCACCGTCAACTACGGGGCGACCTGCTCGTTCTCATTGCGGTGTTCTGCGTTCTAGGCGGATACCTCGCCTACCGAACAAAAACATACCTTAACCAGACAACCATTCAACAGACAACGACCATACGGACCGGACCAGGAATTGAATACCGCGGTACGATGGAATTACCAAAGGGCACCCGCGTGGCGGTTATCCGTTCAAAGTATGAATGGCTCAAGGTCACAACGAGCGCCAACCAACAAGGATGGGTGCCTGCCTGGAAGCTTCCCGCCAAGTACCGTCCCGTAATCCGGAGCCTGAAAAACGCAACGATTGTCATTGATCCCGGTCACGGCGGATCTGATTCAGGCGCCTTGGCCGTGCACGGGCAAATGGAAAAAACGTATACCCTGAAGTTTGCCCGGATGGTTGCGGCTAAACTTCGCGCGAAAGGCGCAAAGGTCTACCTGACCCGCGATAGTGACCGGTTTGTCAGCTTGAAGGCCCGCCCTGCCCTGGCGAAACGGGTCCACGCCAACCTCTTTATCAGCTTCCACTTCGATTCTTCACCGGACGAAAACGAAGCCTCTGGGTTTACCACCTACTACTATCACCGGGGACCGTCCCTCCAACTTGCCCAGGACGTTAACCACCAAATGCGCCACCTTCCAATCACGGATAAGGGCTCGCGGTTCGGGAACTTCCTGGTAATCCGGAACAACACCGTTCCCGCGATTTTAATCGAAGGCGGGTACATTAACACGAGCCACGACTTCCAGTACATTCGCTCGCCCCGGTACCGCAACGTAATGACAAGTGATGTGGTCACCGGAGTGCAACACTTCATTGAGACTAACCATTAACCAAAAAGGGATGCGCCAAAAAGGTGCATCCCTTTATCGTTTGCTGTAAGTAACCAGACTGAATTATACAGCCCAATTTAAGCTTTTTTATCAACAAGCTCCCACATTGACTTAATCCGTTTATCCGGGTTTCCGTCCTCGTTAATGATGTTGTCCGGGTCAAAGAGAATCCCCTTCATGCCCGCATTATGCCCCGCCTCGACGTCCAAGGCGCGGTCACCAATCATGGTTGCGTGTTCCTTATCAACGGCGTATTCGTTACATAAGTAGTTGAGGGAAGCCGGGTCCGGTTTCCGGGGAAACGATAACTTCGAGGTCACAAAACCACTGAAGAGCTTCTTTAACCCGTCACGTTCCAAAATTGCGACGGCCTGTTCATCGCGGTGGGTTAACAGGAAGTTCCGTCCGCCATGATCGACAACCTGCGCGCACACCTCGGCAACCCCCGGAAACGGGTGCATTTCATCGTGACGCTGTTCCTCGTATTCCTTGTATGCTGCCCGGGCAGTCGGTTCGTCCAGTTCAGGATGATTCGTTAACGCCCACTTGAACGTCCGCCCCAGTGACGTCTGCCGCATGTGGTGGTACACCTCATCCTTTTTCACCTTAATGTGTTGTTCCTGCATTGCGTGAACAAACGCAGCCACCATCACCGGGTATGTATTGTACAACGTTCCGTCAAAGTCCCAGAAGTAGGTCTCGCTCATGGTTCTCCCTCTTTCTACTTGTTGTTAGTGTCATAAATAATGGTAACCGGGCCGTCGTTGACCAGGTCAACCTGCATGTCAGCGCCAAACTGCCCCGTTGCAACCGGAATGCCGGTTTCCCGCAGGCAGGTAACGAACTGTTCATAGTGACGGTGCGCCTTCTCCGCCTCTTCGGCCGCCGTAAAACTCGGCCGGTTCCCCCGGCGGGTATTGGCGTACAGGGTAAACTGAGAAACAGCTAAAATTGCCCCGCCAACCGCCTGAATATCCTGGTTCATTTTACCATCCGCATCAGTAAAGATTCGGGCCCGGATAATTTTCCGGGTACAGTACTCAATCTCTGCTGGTCCGTCCCCATCAGTGAACCCGACTAATAGTACCACGCCCGTTCCAATTTTACCAATTACGGTTTTGTTAACCGTCACCTGGGCCCGCTTAACCCGCTGCAAAACAACCCGCATTTTTACTCCTCCTAGTGAATCGGCCGCTTAACAACATACACGTCCGGCACGCGCTTGACGTTATCAATCACGCGCTGGAGGTGAGCCTGGTCCCGAATTGCCATGGCAACCGTAATAATCACCGTCCGCTGGTGGTTAACGCGCCCGTTGATGGACGTGATGTTTTTCACCGTGTTGGTCACGGCCTGCAACACATCCGTCAGCAAGCCCGACCGGTTATACCCCTGAACCTCAAGTTCAGCCTCGTATGTCCGGTCAGTTCCGGGAATCATGTTCCAATCAACCGCCACCAGCCGGGCATCCTCACCCTGAGGAATATTCGGACACCCAACGCGGTGGACCGATACCCCGCGGCCCTTGGTAATGTAGCCGATAATCTCATCGCCCGGAATTGGATTACAACACCGACTTAGGTGCATCATCATGTTATCGGCCCCTTCAAGGAGCACGGCATCGTTTGGCTTTGGCCGTTTCTTTTCGTGGTGATCATCAGCTGCCGTGGATTCATGCTGCAGGACAGCCTGCTCTCTGGCGGCGTCCCGCTGCGCCTGTTGTTCCTTCCGAATCGCTTCTGTCAGCCGGTTAACTACCCCTTCAGGTTGAAGCTCACCAAACCCAACCGCCGCATACATATCATCCGCTGAGGTCAACTGCCGTTTAGCTAACACCCGGTCAATATTTGCGGGGGTCAATACCTGCCGCGGATTATACCCCGCATCCAACAGGGCGTGGTCAATGATGTCGCGGCCCTTATCAATGTTTTGTTCCCGGTCACGGCGCTTAAAGAAGCGCTTAATCTTGTTCCGGGCCCGACTCGTCCGCACCATGTCCAGCCAGTCATTACTTGGCCCCGCTGAATTCTTGGAAGTTAAGATGTCCACAATATCCCCGTTCTTAACGTGGTAATCAAGCGGGACGATCTTCCCGTTGACCTTGGCGCCCGTTGTCCGGTTCCCGATTTCCGTATGGATGGCGTACGCAACGTCAAGGGGACCAGCGCCCTGCGGGAGTTCGACCACCTCACCCTTAGGGGTAAAAATGTAAACCCGGTCGCCAAAGAGGTCGCCCTTCACGCTTTCCATGAAGTCACTGGCATCGGTCGTTTCATGCTGCAATTCAACGATTTCCTTAAACAGGTTCAGCCGGTCGCCCGTGGCACTCTGCTTCACTCCGCTAGTATTGCCTTCCTTGTATGCCCAGTGAGCCGCAATTCCGTACTCAGCAACCCGGTGCATCTTCTTCGTCCGAATCTGGACCTCTAACGGTTTCCCCTGCGGGCCAATCACCGTCGTGTGGAGTGACTGGTACATATTGGCTTTAGGCATTGCGATGTAGTCCTTGAACCGTCCCGGCATCGGTTTCCATTCCGAGTGGATTGCTCCCAGCACGGCGTAGCAGTCCTTAATGGAGTCCACCACTACCCGGACAGCGAGTAAGTCATAAATCTGACTAAACTCCTTGTGCTGGTCGTGCATTTTCCGGTAAATAGAATAGATGTGCTTGGGCCGCCCGTAGATTTCACAATCAAGGTGCAGGCCTGCGATTACCCGGCGAATTTCCTGAATCGCCGCGTTAATGTAGTGCACCCGTTCTTCCCGCTTGGCGTTCATTAGGTGCACAATCCGGTAATACTGCTGGGGATTGAGGTACCGGAGGGAGAGGTCCTCCAGTTCCCATTTGATGGTGTTAATTCCCAAACGGTCCGCTAACGGCGCGTATATTTCGAGCGTTTCGTTGGCAATCCGGCGCTGTTTATCCGGCCGCAAGTGAACCAGGGTGCGCATGTTATGCAGCCGGTCCGCAAGCTTCACAATAATCACCCGGAGGTCCTGGGCCATCGCAAGTAATAGCTTCCGGTGGTTCGCAGCTAAGCGCTCTTCATGGGACTTGTACTGGATTTTGCTTAGCTTAGTTACCCCGTCGACAATCACTTCTACGTCGTGACCAAAAAGTTCACCCACATCGCCAAGGGTGACCGGCGTATCCTCCACCACATCGTGCAGGTAACCGGCCGCCACCGTTTCGGGATCCATGTGCAGGTTGGCTAAAATACCAGCCACCTGAATGGGATGAATAATGTACGGTTCGCCGGACTGCCGCCGCTGTTCGCGGTGAACGTACGTTGCAAAGTCACATGCCCGCTGAACGAACGCAACGTGGTCATCATTCATGTACTCCCGGCACATATCAACAACGTCCTGTGCATCCCAAACTGTTTCCTGCTTCACGGTCCCATTCCTCCAAATCCAGAAGTATTTATTCCTATCTTACTACTTATCCTCCAAAACGCCCATCCGGGTTCCTGGGGTAAGCTCAGTTGCATACGATAACGCCGCTAAGACATACAACGGCGCGGTTTCGGCCCGTAAAATTCGCGGACCTAACCCCACTGCCGTGTAGCCCGCCCGTTGCAGTGCTGTGACCTCCGCGGGGGCAAGCCCCCCTTCCGGCCCAATCACCACGTTGACCGTATCCTTCGGCATGAGCGCCTGGACCTGCTGTCCTAAGCGGGTGACCTCGCCCTGCTTGGCTTCCTCTTCGTACGCCACTAGTTTTACCGCGTACTCCTGCGTGGCAACCGCTTCAATTCCTGGAACATACTCAACGGTCGGGATGACTAGCCGGTGGGACTGTTCAGCCGCGCCCTGCACAATTTTCTGTAACCGATCAACCTTCCGCGCCTGTTTACTTGCCTGCCACTTAGCCACCGCGTACTGGCTATCACAGAAAACAAAGTGTGTGGCGCCAAGCTCCGTCCCCTTTTGCACAATCCACTCGGCCTTGTTCTTCTTGGGAACCCCGCACGTAATTGTTACCTCAACCGGAAGTTCAACGGGGCGGGTGACCTCCCGCACGACGTGGCCGGTGACCCGGTGCGGACTAACTTCTTCCAGTTCAACTACGTAACACCGGCGATCCGGATGAACTAGCTCAACCTGATCCCCCGCCTGCATCCGCATTACGGTTGCAATGTGGCGGTAGGTTTCTTCCGGAAGTGCAAAGGAAGCGGTTAGTGAAAATGGAACGGAACTAAAGTAATGCTGCATTATTCATCCTCCCCTGGCCGGCGGGCAATGAGGGCAACCCAGTCCCCCCGCTGCACCGTTTCTTCAAGCACAAACCCTGCTGCAGTCAACGTATCAACTAGTTGCTCCTTCTTTGCGGTAATGATTCCCGACAATAGTAAGTGGCCCGCTGGTTTCAAACAATTCCACGCCTGGGGAATGAGCGGGGTGAGAACATCCGGCAAGATATTGGCCGTAATTAAGTCAACCTGCCGGGCAACCCCGTCCAGCATGCTACCCACGCTCACCGTAATGGGCGCTGCTTGGGGATTAAGCTGAAGGTTCCGCTTAGCTGATGCCACGGCGTCTTCGCTAATATCGTTGGCCGTAACCCGGGATACCCCCAGCATTCGAGCGTAAATTGCTAAAATTCCCGAACCCGTCCCGACGTCAATCATTTCTTCGCCGCCACGAACAACGGCTTCGAGGGCCTGCAATGTAAGCCGGGTCGTCGGGTGGGTTCCCGTTCCAAACGCCTTACCCGGATCAAGGTAAATCAACCGTTCACCAGGTTGCTGGGGCTGGTAATCCTCCCAGCGGGGAACAATCGTTAACCACCGCGTTAACCGCACCGGATGGTAGTACTGCTCCCACTTATCAACCCAGTCGGCATCATCCCGCGCCTGGACGCGGACGGTGCCCTTCCCGGGATTAAGGCCGTACTGTGCTAATCCCTGCACCTGCGTTTCAATTTGAGCCACCACTTCAGGTAGGGCCGTTGTCGCCGGGAAATACGTAATTAATTGGTATTCCGTTCCCGAATCGTCGACCTGGACACCCCCAGCGCCGTTTGTCATTAAAATGTTGGTAACCGCATCCGCCGCTTCAGCGGTCGTCACCACGCGAACTTCATTCCACTTCATCGCGTTTCTCTTCCTTCCGGGATTCAGTTTTGGCCAAAATTTGGTCGTCTTGCTACCAATATAGCGTATTTTACAAACAACGACTAGTTTCCCACCCCACAAAATCGCGGGGCTTCCCCACACAAAGGGAATTTTCTGCTACACTGGAGATAATTATTACTATGGAAGTGAACAGCATGGCCAAGAAGAAAATGATTTTAGACCTTGATACGGGAATCGACGACGCCCTCGCAATTGCGTACGCGCTCACCGTTCCCGAGGCGGATTTGATTGGGGTAATCGGCTCATACGGCAACGTCTTAACCCCCCAGGCAGTCCAAAACTGTCTCGATCTACTCGATATGCTTGGCCATCCCGAAGTTCCCGTCTTTGCGGGACCCACGCATTCTTCGACCACCACAACGTTTAGCGTCATGCCAATTAGCCAGCGCATCCACGGCATGAACGGGGTTGGCGACGTTTCCTTACCCCACTCCTCACGCACCGCAGAACAAATGAGTGGCCGGGACTTTATCATCAAAGCTGCGCACCAGTACGGCGACGATCTCATTGTTGTGCCCACCGATCCCCTCACAACGCTTGCCGCTGCAATTAAAAAGGATCCGGCCATTACCCACCTCATCGGGAACGTCACCCTAATGGGCGGAGCATTGACAATCCCGGGAAACGTAACACCTGCCACGGAGGCCAACATTAACCAGGATCCAGTGGCCGCTAACGAGGTCTTTCAAAGTCCCCTTCCGCTAACAATGGTGGGGTTGGATGTTACCACCCGCACCCTGCTCACGAAGAAAAAAACGGCCCAGTGGCGCGCTTTGGGAACAACGGCCGGAAAGAAGTACGCCGCCATTGTTGATTACTACATCGACATTTACGCGGACGTTCACCCGCACCTGAACGGGTGTGCCCTGCACGACCCGCTTGCAGTTGCGGTTGCGGTTGATCCTAGCCTGGTAACGACGCTCCCGCTTAACATGAAAGTTGAAGTTGATGGCCCGTGTGCCGGCCGGACAATCGGGGACGAAGAGCTCCTTGATCAATCCGTCCACAGCCAGGCAGCCGTTAACGTTGACAAGGAACGGTTTGAACAACTCTTTATGACCCGCCTTACAGCCCTTTTTCAAGATAACTAACGGAGGCTCCTTATGGAATTCATCGCACTACTTTTATTTGTTTTCTGGCTCTTTACAACGGCCCTGCGCTTTAACATGCTTGCTTCCCAGGGGCATTTCACCTACACCCAAATTTTTATGGGAAGCGCGCGGTGGTACCAGAGCCCGCGGATGATTATTCTAATCATTGCCCTTGCACTCCTGGTATACTTTGGGACCCTTCACGTAATCTACCTCGCCGGGGCAATCACTGCCGGGCTCATGCTGCTCCTCTTTGGCCGTAACCTTCTGCACCATTGGGGAAATCAGACCATCACCCTCATAAACTGCGTAGTATGCGTCCTTGTTTTAGGAGGGGCACTGGTAATGCTTCACCGCCTATAATCCCCTATCAGAGACTAAAGATACCGCTCCAGGGCACATTCCCGGAGCGGTATTTTTAACTATTCTTCAATATGAGCTGGGGTAAGTTGCTTTCCCCGCACATCCTTAATTCGTAAATCGGCTGACAGCAATCCAGAGCGATTTCCCTTTAATTCTAAGTTGCTGTAGCGGGGATTAACGGTCAGCGTCATGTCACTATCCATAAACGCCGCGCTGTACCCCTTGTAGTACCACGTGCCGTACGTTGCATCGAGTTGTTTTTGGTAGTCACTCAAATCAGTCTGGTGATCAGCAATGACTAACGTAAACTCCTTATCAAACGAACAGGTCCCGGAACCCTGCTTGGAAAGCCCCACGCCATCCTCAAAATCAAGCACAAACAGCGTTCCCGGCGTATTGTACTTAGCCAGCTTCTCTTCAGCTGCAGCAGTAACGGTTAACTTCATGCCATCACCCTCCTAATTCCTTCGTTAGCTCAAGCATACCCCCGAAGCGAACCCCCGGCAAGCAGTCTGCTATAATGACTGGTAGATTAAATGGAGGAACGACCATGAAAATAATCGAGCACGCAACGGGGTTAACCATTACAACCCCTCAAATAAACGTAAACGTTGACGGATTCACGGATAAACCAACCCCCGTCGTCATTAGTCACCTCACCCCGGCAGCGATTTCTTTCCTGCAACGCCCAAGTACCGCGCCCGTTTTTATTTCACAGGATCTCTACGAACTCCTGCAAATTCTGACCGTGACGGGAGTACTAAAGCTCTCCCTTGAACGGGTTCAAATTATGCCAACCAGCTATCCCACAATCATCGGTGACCTGCGCATCACCCCGTTGCCCAACGATAACGGGGTGTGGGGCAGCGTTGCGCTTCTTATCGAAGATGCTGCCATGGCAATTGGGTACTGCGCAACCTTCACAACCCATGGGAGTAAGAAGAAACGGTTAAAGAAGTGGAAACGCCACTTCCGTGATGCCCGCATCAAGCAGTTCTACTTCCTGGCTACCACACTTACCGCCCACCAGGACGCTCCCGGAATCTTTGAACCTGACCGGATTCTTAGTCTATTATCGGCGGACTCCCACCAAACCGTCTCTCCCGCATACGGCCGGGTGCTCCAGTTTCTGTTCCGCCAAGTAGACCACCAACTCCCGGTCCAAACGGCGGCCCACCCAACACTTCACCTGGCAACCACCGTCCCGGCGAGTCCGGTAGCAACCGCACCGACAGTTGCCGAACTGCACGACATTGTAACGGTCCTGCAAGCTTCGCCGGTCCCCCTGGGAACGGCGGCCGAACGAGCAGCCCTTATAAAACAGCTCGGCCTTCCGGAAAACTAGGAATGTCACCGCACTCCTTGATATGAATAACGGATTAAAATAGCAAAAGAAGTTGGGAACGAGTCCCAACTTCTTTTTACACTAGTTAACCTTTTGAAGCTTAACGCGGTACGTCATATCAGTTTCCTTAACGTGCCACCGTGCAGTAAGCACCTTTCCGTGATCCGAACGCTTTACGTGTTGCAATTCAATTGTTGGATCGTTATCCCTATCATTCAGGATAATCTCATTCTGGGATGGCTTGACCTTATACTTGGGATATTCTTCCGGGTCATCAAGGAATGAACTAACCCGCCGATGCCACCGTGCACGGTCACCTTGCCCGTTAACCGGCAGGAAGGTGAAATGCTGCCCCTCATTCCCGATATTCTGAAACGCATTACTTGTATGGAAAATTATCCGGGCGTGCTGGGTGTAGTCAAAGCCTAAAACTTCCCCCTTAATCGTCACGCGGTATTCGTTCCCACCAATAGTGGCCCGGAGGTTTGGTGAGAGCCGACATAATCCCCAATTAAGGAATAGTCCAGCAAGGAGTACAGCATTAACCGCAATTCCAATAATCCAGAACGGCTTACTTGACGGCCGTTTGCCGGCCTCTTCTCCTGCAAGTGTCTCAGTCCGTCCATCCGGGTATATCACAACAGGAATTGATGCCGTGGCACTACGGAACTCCCGCTTTAACTGCAGGTAGAAACACATCTGCGTTAAAAGTTGGTACGTTGAAATGAATACCATCAGTGATACAGTAACAATAAACGATACTATTACAGGGATGACACTTGTCCCCCACAGCAAGAAAACTTGATTGAACCAATTCAAAAAGAGGCTAACGATAACCCCAACTAATAAGGCTGGAAGTTCCCAATTCATGAAACTTAATCCAAGAATAAACAGGTCTTCCTTCCATCCGTTCATCAACCGCCGACTCTCATTGATACACTGCCGGGCCGTCACCTTTTCCCCCGCCTCAACGTGTTCGCGCATAATTAACAGTGCTTGCGAATATGCATAACCCTTTGCCCATCCTAAGGGAACAAAGAAAAGGCCCCAGAGAAAAGCCCAAACAAATTGGAGTAGTATAACCCGTAATGTCAACCAAAAATAGCCTGCCGTAAAAGGAGTAACCAAGAGGTGAAACCAATGGCGCGGTCGTTGCTTGTTTTTTACCCACTCCAACATTATGAAATATAACCCTGCGTCAAAGTAAAGCGCGATGATGGTTCCCAACAATGTTCCAAAAAACACGCCTATTGCCCAAGCAATGTCTGATGCACTACCAACCCCACCATTAAAGACGGTTACAATGATATCAACACAAAATGCAACTAAAAATCCACCGGCAAATATACAAGCAAGCATTATCACAACGCATATGAAGGAATAAAATGCTCCCATCCACCAGTTATTACGGAGTAGGTCCTTTGCCTGCTGCTTTAACTCAGAACGATTCAATTCATTTCCCTCCTATCGTAAAACATACCGTAGCCAGTTATCCTTATGAAGTGCCAGCTTATCCGATGGTACAAAGATCATGATTCCTAACAGGCATCCCAACATAATGAGCCCGAGTAAATCCAGAACCATCATGAACACAAGGGTAACAACCAGACTAATAAATGCCGCCCAGCCCTTAACTCCCGCATCGCGAAACCGCCGAATAATAACGGGAACTAAGGATAAAATAATTACCCACGTCAGGACGTTCTCAATTACATTAGAAATGCTTCCGTACTGCCAGTATGTCGTTAGTCCGTCTAAAATATTTTGCATAAATGCCATTACGGCAAACGCCCCAATTAACGTCCACGCTAACCCGCGCCGCGTTGTTCGCCCCTTAAAGTCAAACAGCCCGTGAAAATAATCGCTTCCCGCTTGGCGGAAGGTCACCTTTCCGTGCTCATCAATCCTCTTCATTAGAATTAATTCCTCACTTTCATACGATATGGAAAATAATAACTTAATTTAGTGTATCATATTTTGCTGACTTTTTATGGCTCTACACTAAATCCTGTTGATATGGTTAAATGTTAAACTATATCAACAGG
>DHKFJ23503__coassemble_918_pt1 | contig 15586 bp, 14 predicted proteins | sample DHKFJ23503__metabat2_low_PE_015 | metagenome-assembled genome bin DHKFJ23503
GGCATCAACGTCCCCGCCTGATCCAAGTGGAACAGTTCTGCTGGCCGGCGACTCAACCAATTCAGCAACTGCGCCAGTGTAAAGACACCCGTCCGCACATAGCGCGTATACAGTGTGCTAAACGCCGTCTCACTTCCGGTAATCCCAAACGCAGCGTGACGCAGGTCACCCGTTTTTTCTTCCTTGCTGTGCGGGGCGTGGTCGGTAGCAATCATGTCGATCGTTCCGTCTAACAAGCCATCGATAACGGCCTGCCGGTCAGCTTCACTCCGCAGCGGCGGGTTCATCTTGAAGTTGGGATCATCCGCCGTTACGTCGTCTTCCGTAAGCAGCATGTGATGTGGCGCCGCCTCACACGTCACGGGAATGCCCTGCTGCTTAGCCCACCGGACCAGTGCCACGCTTTCCTTCGTTGAAACGTGGCAGATGTGGTAGTGAACACCCGTTGCCTGCGCTAGTAATAGGTCGCGGGCAACCTGGGAAGATTCGGCCACTCCTGGAATCCCGGGAAGACCGAGTTTAGCAGCGCGGTCTCCGGCGTTCATCACCCCGTCAAGTTTGAGGGATTCGTCCTCAACGTGCGCTGCCAGCGGTAGTCCCGTTGCAGCAATGCCTTCCATGGCCGTCATCATCGCCCCAGCCGTTTGAATTCCGGAACCATCGTTACTAAATCCGATCGCGCCCGCATCCTTCAACGCCTGATAGTCAACCGGTTCCTCACTCGTCCGGTTCTTGGTAATCGTGGCGTACTGGTAAATGTGAACAACGCCGTCCTGGGCATTGAGCTTTTCCATGTTCCGTAATTTCTCCGGTGTATCCGGAGCGGGGTCGACGTTGGGCATCGCACACACGGTCGTAAATCCACCGTGGGCAGCTGCCTGACTCCCCGTTTTAATGGTTTCCTTGTACGTTTGTCCTGGTTCCCGGTAGTGGACGTGAACGTCAACAAGTCCCGGCGCAACCAGCTTACCGGCGGCGTTAATGGTGCGGTCCACCTTTTCCCCTAAAGCGTCCAAATCCCGGCCGATGGCACGAATCCGGCCATCACTTACAAGAATATCCTGCTGGGTAATCTGATTATTATGAAAAACATTGCCGTCCTTAATTAAGATGTTCATTATTCTAGTCCCCCTAACTGCCGGCCCCGTAAGACCGCTTCAAGCATCGCCATCCGGGCAAAGACCCCGTTTTGCATCTGGTTCACAAAGCGCGATTTCGGCGCTTCAACCAGCGCGCTTGCAAATTCCACGTCCCGGTTAATCGGACCCGGATGCATGATAATCGTCTGGTCCTTCATCCGGTCATACCGCTCCTGGTTAATCCCGTACTGTTTGTGGTAGGCAGCCGCATCAAACTGGTCATCCTCCCCGGCGGCATGCCGTTCGTGCTGGACCCGCAGGAGCATCACAACGTCAACCATGTCCACAAGGTCGTCAACGTCACGGTATTCGCCGTACGCCTTAAACTCATCACTAAACCAGTTTTCCGGTCCGGCAAAGTACAGCGTTGCACCGAGCGTCTTCAACATCTGCATGTCGCTGCGGGCCACCCGGGAATTGGTCAGGTCGCCGATAATGGCCACCTTCAGCCCGGCGAAATGACCGAACTGCTCGTAAATTGTCAGCATGTCCAGCATGCACTGGGATGGGTGTTGCCCACTTCCGTCACCGGCGTTCAGGATCCCAACGTTCAGGTGCTGATCAGGGCGAAGATTAATCAGCTGGTTGTAGTATTCATTTTCGGAGTGCCGGATGACTGCCAGGTTGCACCCCACTGCTCCTAAGGTAAGCAGGGTATCGTACAACGTCTCCCCCTTTTTCATCGAACTAGCCTGCGGGAAAAACGGAATCGTTTGAATTCCGAGCCGCCGTTCCGCCATTTCAAAACTAGAACGGGTCCGCGTGGAGTTTTCAAAGAACATGTTAACCGCGTATACCGGCTGCCGCAGGTAAAAATCAGCGGTTTCGCGCTTAAAGGCCTGAGCCCGGTGGATAATTTTCATTACCTGATCAACTGTCAGGTCCTTAACGGATACAAAATGTGGTAAACGAACAAATTCGTCAGTCATTTCTGACTCCTTTCTGCCTTCTCGGCTTCCATCCCCGCAAAAATAAAAACCCGGACCGTTTTCCGCCGGTCCGGGCAAAAGAGAGTTTTCGCAAAGAAAACCCAACCGTTTTGCCCTCACGGGGGTCAATTAAATGGTTGAATTAAATCACTTATTTTCAATTGTAACGGCGTCGTGGTCATCCACTTCGGTGACGGCCACCTTAACGTCTTCGTCCTGCGCCGTCGGGATGTTTTTCCCGACAAAGTCAGCGCGCAGCGGTAATTCCCGGTGTCCCCGGTCAATTAAGACCGCAAGTGAAATGCGGGCAGGACGGCCCTGGTCCATTAGGGCATCTAACGCCGCCCGGATTGTCCGCCCGGTAAACAGCACGTCATCAACCAGGACAACGTTTTGCCCAGTCAGGTCAAGGTCATCGGCCTCTGCTGCGGCTTGCCGCTTAATCGATGATGGCTGATCATCCCGGTACTGGGACACATCCAGTTCCTTAACCGGAACAACCGCGCCTTCAAGCTGTTTTAACCGCGCCGCAATCCGGCGAGCAAGGAAAATCCCCCGGGTCTTAATCCCAACAAGCACTAAGCCCGAAACCCCCTTGTTTTTTTCGATGATCTCGTAGGTCATCCGGGTCAACGCCCGCTTCATCGCCATCGCATCTAAGACTTGTTTGGTCATAAAGCTTCCTCCTGTTCACAAAAAGAACCACTTAGCCGTACAGTAAGGCTAAGTGGTTCTTCCGGCCATAGTAGCCGAACCGTACCCCCTTATTAGCCTCACGGGACTAAATTAAAAGGACAATTGTTATTCTTAATTTACTGAATCCGTCCCCGTTTGTCAAGCCGAGCAAGCGTTTTTTCAAACACCGGCGGAAGCGGGGCCGTAAAAATAAGCTGTTTGCCCGTTACCGGATGAGTAAAGCCCAACTTTCCCGCATGAAGAAACTGGCCGTTACCCGCCAGCGTTTTCCGGGGGCCATATAGGGGGTCACCCGCCAACGGATGCCCGATGGATTTCATGTGAACCCGAATCTGGTGCGTCCGGCCGGTTTCAAGCTGGCACTTGATTAGCGTGTAATCGCCATACCGGTGCACCACCGTAAAGTGTGTTACCGCCGGCCGGCCTCCAGGAACAACCGCCTGTTGCTTCCGGTTTTTTGGGTTCCGGCCAAGCGGGGCGTTGATTGTCCCGTGATCCTCCCGGATGTTACCGTGAACGAGCGCCGTGTACTCGCGGATGTTGGTTTTAGCTTTTAGTTGGGCGGCCAAGGACCGGTGCGCCCGGTCGGTTTTAGCCACCATCAATAACCCGGACGTATCCTTATCAATCCGGTGAACAATTCCCGGCCGGTACGTCCCGTTAATGGTTGAAAGTGGGCAATGGTATAACAGGGCGTTGACCAACGTATGGTTGGGGTGCCCCGGTGCGGGATGAACCACCATTCCCTGCGGCTTATTCACCACCAGCACATCGTCGTCCTCATACACAATATCAAGCGGAATATCCTCCGGTTGTAAATCCAGGTGCACCGGCTTAGGTTCCGTCACCTGAATCAGGTCGCCCTGCCGAACCTGATCCTTAGCGCGGGGAACGTTTCCGTTAACCGTGACCGCACCGGACTTAATCAGCCGGTGAAACTGCGACCGGGAATACTGCGGAAACAGCTGGGGCAACACCTTATCAATCCGGCCCTGTTGGGTTGTAATCGTTGCTGTCAGCATGGGCCTACAGGGCATCGTCCTGCATCACGGTCAGCAGAACGATGATTACGCCAAACGTCAGGGCAATGTCAGCGATGTTAAAGATGGGAAACTGGATAAACTTAAACTTAAACATATCGACCACGTAGCCCACCACGAGCCGGTCGATGAAGTTTCCCAGCGTTCCCCCAATCATCAGGGAAATTCCCAAAGCATACCCCCAGTTATGCCACAGGTCACGGAAGAAGTAGATCATGATTGATAACGCGATCACGGTAAAAATCAGGAAGAAAATGCGGTGCCCGAGAAGAAGGCTCCACGCTGCCCCGTAGTTTTGAACGTGCGTCACTGATAAGATGTGCGGAACCAACGTGTAACTAACGTTTACCGGGATCTGGGTCCGCACAAAAAACTTAACGAGCTGGTCTAGCAATACGACCGCAAAAATAATTAACAAGTACATTGGCATAACTGATCACTCCGTGTCTAGCTATTCTTAATAGCCTAAAATAACCGTTCAATATCCTTTTTATTGTACTCTTTTTGTCTATAAGCGCCAACTATTAGCAAAACAAAAGGTAGTCGTTGCCGGCTACCTTTGAGGAGTAATTTCACAATTATTAGGTTACTTGAGGCCTGTCCACCGCCATTCGGTAACTTCTGGTAAGTCCTTCCCGTTATCCCGGATGAACTGATTGTGCTTGGCTACCATGTCGTCCATCTGCTGAACAAAGGCCGCGGCCTTCTGTTCATATCCCGGCACGTGCAGGATTGCATCCTTAGCCAGGTGGAACCGGTCGAGTTCATTGACAACCCGCATATCAAACGGCGTCGTAATGTCCCCTTCTTCCCGGTAACCATGGGCAATTAAGTTATGGTTATGCCGGTTAAAGAAGATACTTTGCGGCAGGTCCTCAAACGCATGAATGGCAAAGATTACCGGTTTGTCCGTAGTGAAGTAGTGGTCAAACTCTTCGTCGGATAAGCCCCGCGGATCAACGGACGGAGCCCGCAGCTTCAACAGGTCAACGACATTAATCGTCCGAATCTTCAGTTCAGGGAAGTGCCGGTGCAAAATATCAACGGCCGCGAGGGCTTCCGTTGTTGGCTCCGTCCCCGCACTGGCAATCACCACGTCCGGTTCTGCCCCCTGATCAGTTGAGGCCCAGTCTACGTACTTCAACCCGTTATCAACGAGTTCCTTGGCTTCTTCCTTGGTAAACCACTGGAGCCGTGGGTGCTTGGACGTTACCAGCAGGTTAACAACGTTCCGTTCGGTAAAGGCTTTATCCGCCACTGCCAACAGGGTGTTGGTGTCACACGGCAGGTATTCCCGAACGTACTTGCCCTTCTTTTCTGCCATGTGGGTTAACATCCCCGGATCCTGGTGCGTGTACCCGTTATGATCCTGCTGGAACGAGTTGGAGGCATTGACCACGTTTAAGGACGGGTAGTCCTTCCGCCATTCGCATTCGTCCGCCTTCCGGATCCACTTGAAGTGCTGCGTCAACATGGAGTCGATTACCCGGGTGAAGGCTTCGTAGGAGGCAAACATCCCGTGCCGGCCAGAAAGCACGTAACCTTCCATCCATCCTTCACACTGGTGTTCGGAAAGTTGGGAGTCAATGTTCCGTCCAGCTGGCGCCATGTTTTCGTCATTTGGTTCGTGAATTGGCTCCATCCACTGCCGCTTACCATCATCCAACATCTTAAAGAGCTTGTTGGACTTGGTTTCGTCCGGGCCAAACGTCCGGAATGAGCTTGGGTTCCGCCGCTCAACTTCCGCCAAATACTTACCCCACGTTACCATATCCTCGGCCTTAAACTGCCCCCGGCCCTGTTTTTCAATATCTAACGTAAAGTCACGGAAATCTGGCAGGTTCAGTACCCGCGGGTCGATGCCCCCATTGGTAATCGGGTTCGTCGCCATCCGGTGCTGCTTGTCCGGAATGTTTTGCCGCACAAGTTCTGTTGGATAACCATTTTCGTCAAAGAGTTCCTCTGGCTTATATGACTTCATCCAGTTGACCAACAGGTCCTTGTGCTCCATGTGTTCCTGGCTAACCGGAATTGGCACCTGGTGCGCCCGGAAGGAGTTTTCAATTGGGTTACCGTCTAAGTCCTGCTTCGGACCGTTCCACCCCTTTGGTGCCCGCAGGACGATCATTGGCCAAACTGGTAAATGATCATCGTTATTTTCCCGGGCATTCTTCTGGATGGCGTGAATCTTTTCGATGCAGGCATCCATGGCCTCAGCCATTTCCTGGTGCGCCGTCATGACATCCTTGTCGTAGACGTTCACGAAGTGTGGCTCCCAGCCCATTCCTTCAAAGTACTTTTGCAGGTCTTCATCACTCATCCGGGACAGGATGGTTGGGTTGGAAATCTTAAACCCGTTAATCTGCAAGATTGGTAAGACCGCTCCGTCCTTAATCGGGTTAATAAACTTGTCAGAGAACCACGATGCTGCCAACGGGCCGGTTTCGGCTTCCCCATCACCAATTTCAACGGCGGCGATCACGTCTGGATTATCCAGGATAGCCCCTGTCCCGTGGGAAATGGAGTAACCTAATTCGCCTCCTTCATGCATGGAACCCGGTGTTTCCGGAGCCGCATGGGAAGCTACTCCGCCTGGGAAGGAGAACTGTTTAAACAGTTTGCCCATCCCGTCTTCATCCTGTGTAATGTGCGGGTAAATTTCCGTGTAGCTGCCATCCAAGTACGAATTGGACACCATTACCTGGCCACCATGCCCGGAACCTTCAATGTAGAACATGTTCAGACCATACTTCTTAATCACCCGGTTTAAGTGGGCGTAAATAAAGTTTTGTGGCGCCACTGTTCCCCAGTGACCGATTGGCTTGGGCTTAACGTCCATAGCCTGTAGTTCCCGCCGTAACAACGGGTTATCCATCAGGAAAAGCTGGCCCACTGATAGGTAGGTTGCAGCCCGCCAGTAGGCATCCACACTCTTCAAGTACGTTGGTGAATCGTAGTCAACTGTCATTTTAAAACACCCCTCTAATTAAGTAGTTACAACTTTGCCAATAAACGCTGAACATCTTGCGCAATCATGCGTTCTTCATCGGTTGGGATCACAAATGCCCGAATTGACGAGTTAGGAGTTGTGATTTCTGCTAACTGTCCCCGAACTTTGTTTTGCGCTTCATCTAGCTGTACTCCCAGGTAACCTAACTGGGACAAAACAGCCGCCCGCACTTCCGGCGAATTTTCGCCAATTCCAGCCGTAAATGTAATTGCATCAACCCCCTTCAACTCGGTAATGTACTGTCCAACATACCGAATTACACTTGTGTTATATAATTCCAAGGCTAACTGGGCGCGAGCATTCCCCTGAGCAGCTTCCTGCTCAACGTCACGCATATCCGCACTGCCAGCAAGCCCCTTAAACCCTGATTGTTTGTTCAGTAGGTACGTCATTTCATCGACCGTTTTAATTCCGAGTTTTTTAGCCATAAACGCTACTAACGATGCATCGACGTCCCCTGAACGGGTGGCCATTTGAAGGCCTGTCAACGGCGTAAAGCCCATCGAAATATCTACTGACCGCCCATGATCAACGGCACAAACCGACGACCCCGCGCCTAAATGACACGAAATCATCGTCAAATCAGCCTCTTTCCGGTGTAATTGCCGGGCTGTTTCCTGCACAATATACCGGTGACTAATCCCATGGGCGCCGTACCGTCGCACGTGGTACTTGGAATACCATTCGTATGGGACACTATACATGTAGTGTTCCGGCGGTAACGTCTGGTGAAACGCGGTATCAAAGGCAGCTACTGCCATCGCCTGGGGAAGAAGTTGCTGACACAGTTCGATTCCCTGAAGATTAGCGGGATTGTGCAACGGTGCAAGCTCCGCCAACGCATTAATCTTTTGACGAACCGCATCCGTTACCACGACAGAGCGGTCAAACTCCTCACCGCCCGCTACAACCCGGTGCCCGACTGCCTGAATTTCATTCAGGTTATTCAGTGCGTGCAATGCAATCAACTGTTGTAATACAAAACGAATGGCAGCTTCGTGATTTGACATTGCTCGTTCCCACCGCACAGCAGGCTTCCCCGCGACACGGATTTTAACGGGCGACACCGTTTGGCCAATTCGTTCCACCTGTCCGCTTGCACGGAGCGTCAAGGAATCGACCGTGTACAGCTTGAACTTAAAGCTGGAGCTTCCACAATTTATTACAAGAATCATTAGACTACTCCACCTTTTTCCGGGGAGCATGTTGCTTGGAATCCGCATTGTTTTGCCCGTAGTACGCATGGGCGCCGTGCTTCCGGTAGTAGTGTTTATCCAGTAAATACTGGGGAACATGACTATCGCGGCGTGTTAATTGAGCCGTATGGTAATCCATTTCTGCCACCACTTCGAGAACCTTCGCATTGTAAACCGCCTTGTCTGGCGTTGTCCCCCAACTAAACGGCCCGTGCTGACTAACCAACACCGCCGGAACGGCCTCAGGATCAACTTGCCGCTTATTGAATTCCTCGACGATTACTTTTCCGGTGTTATACTCATATCCTTCATCGATCTCCTTGGCTGAGAGCGCCCGCGCACACGGAATATCACCGTAAAACGTATCGGCAGCGGTCGTATTAAACGCCGGAATATCCATTCCCGCCGCAGCATATGATACCGCCCACGGTGAATGGGTGTGCACAATTCCACCGATGGTTTTAAAGTGCCGGTAAAGGTAAGCGTGCGTTGGCGTGTCTGAGGATGGATTAAAGTTACCTTCGACCACGTTTCCATCGAAATCACACACCACCATCTGATCAGGGGTCAGCGTATTGTAATCAACGCCACTTGGTTTAATGACAAATAATTCCTTTTCCCGATCAACCCCACTGACGTTTCCCCACGTAAAGGTTACGAGGTCGAGGGCGGGTAACTGCATGTTCGCTTCGTAAACCGTCTGTTTTAACTTTTCAAGCATTCGTCCTGCACCTCCGCGAGTTCAAATTGCTGGGTGATAAATTTCTTAGCTTTCCGCACCTCACTGACCGGATCAGCACTGTTTTCACCGCTCCACATCTCAATCATGTACGGTCCGTGATATCCGAGCCGCCGTAACGTCCGCAAGGCCCCCACAAAGTCCACGTCACCTTCGCCAAACGGAACGTTCTTAAACTGACCATCAGACGTGGTTGTTACGTTTTTCGTATCCTTAAGGTGCACCTGGGCAATATTACCGATTCCCAGCTCAAGCTCTGTTCCGAGATCGTTTTCCGGCCAAGCACTGATATTACCGATATCTGGATATGCCTGTAACCACGGGGAAGGAATTTGCCGTTTGATTAACTGGATCTTCTGTAACGAATTAATAAACGGGTCATCCATTGTTTCGATTGATAACATTACGCAGTGCTTAGCGGCCATTGCCACACACTTCCGTAAATCTTCGATGAAGTACTCGCGCGTTAACGGGGACTTTTGCTCGTAGTACACGTCATAACCAGCAAGCTGGATATCGCGAATTCCCAGATAACTAGCTATCCTGATCGCCTGTTCCATCATCTGCAAAGCTGTTTGCCGGACCCGCGCATCCAGTGATCCTAACGGGTACCGCCGATGACCACTTAAACAAAGGGATAATACGGGAATTCCTGTATTCACAATCGCCTGCCGCACCTGTTCAAGGTCCGGCTGTTGCCAATCGAGGCGGGCTAACCGGGCGTCGCTTTCGTCAATTGACATTTCGACGAAGTCAAACCCTAAGTCCTTCGCAATCGTTAAGCGTTCCTGCCAAGAAACATCGACTGGTAGCGCCTTTTCGTAAATTCCTAACATTATTCTTCGCCCCAGTACTTATCGATTTCGTGCCTAATTTTCTGAGCAGCAGCTAACGGATCATCAGCACCAGTAATTGCCCGACCTGCAATAAACGTCCATACCGGAACTCCCTTAAAGAGCTTGATTGTATCAGCGTTTAACCCACCGGTAACAGAAACCTTAAAGCCCATATCAATGAACCGTTTAACAACATTCAGGTCCTTTTCACCCCATGTTTCTCCAGCTAGAAGCGCGTCCCGACTTTGATGGTAAACAACCTGATCGATTCCAATTTCACGCCACTTTTGTGCGTCATCCCACGTCCAGCCCTGGTACAGTTCAACCTGCAGGTCATTAATTTCCTTTTTAGCTGCCTGCATTGTGGGAATCGTGGCACAACAAATGACCGTCATCCAATCGGCACCAGCAACCTTACTGTTATACGCAACCGTTCCGCCAGCGTCCGCACACTTTGTATCAGAAACAATGATTTTATCCGGAAACGCCTGCCGGAAACAGCGAATTGCTTCCGCTCCGGTTTGCAACTGAAGAATCGTTCCAGCTTCGATAACATCTAATGCTGGCGCTGCCTTCGTCGCAATTCCTAACGCCTCTGGTAAAGTATTTTGGTCAAGTGCCACCTGTAATTTTGGCCTTCTCATCTTAAACTCCCCCTACTTTAATTTAATTATTGACGTATTTCTGGTAATCTGAGTGTTCAATGATATCTAACAAGTCCTTTTGATCCGTTAACTGCAGAATTCGGTCAACAATGCCTTCCTGTTCAAACACAGCGACAATCTGAGGAATCGCAACGCTAACATGAATATCCGGATCAGTAGCCGCAAGCACAACAAGGACCTGGACCGGCTTATCACCCGGAAACATTACTGGTTCCCGGAGCGTAATAAAACTAAACGCATTGCGCATTACATGACTGTTATTCTGCCCCTGCGCATGTGGCATCGCCATGCGGTCAGTTAAAATGTAGTACGGTCCTAACTCCCGGGTAGCGACAATGATATCCTCAGCATAATCCGGGGTAATCGCCCCACTTTCTACAAGGGGACCGCACGCCACTTCGATTGCGTTTTCCCAGCTAACCGCACACGTATTCAGGCGAATCGAATCTTCGGTGACTAATGAATCCTTGAATGATAATGAATCGGCCATCGATTATCCCCCCTACTTCGCAATTAACGGTGTAATCTTGTCCTTAATTTCAGCGTCGTCCATCAGGTTTTTTAACCCCACAAGGTGGGTATTCGGCATCTCCCCAAATTGGTTAGTAAGCTGTTCAGACACAACTACAATGTCGTACTGTTTACCAATTGACTTGGCTTCCGCTACGCTGGTTGATTCAACCTGTGCGTCAACTCCCATGTCCTTTAGAATCTTCTGGATTTTTAACCGAATCATCATACTTGAGCCCATTCCGCTTCCGCATGCCGCTAACACTTTAATCATTACAATCACTCCATTTCATGTAAGAATTGTTTCTCTTAAATTTTTCCTTGGTCGTATGCTTCCTTATCCTTAGCAAAGTGGTACTGCAGTTGTGGAATAGCCAACAGGAAGATCACAACGAGGGCAAAGCCCACAACCTTTAAGACCTTGAGGACAACCCCAGCCCATGGCCAGAAGAGTTCGAAGTCGAGGCTTCCTTCCCAACCGCCAAAAGCAAACAACTTAAAGAACATCAAAGCAAAGGCACCAACTAGCACTTCAATTAACCCAGCGGCAAAACTCAGAATTGTTGCTGCCCGCCGACCGCCAAAGTGGTCCGCAAAGATTGCAACTGCCGCGTTATCAAAGAATACCGGGACGAATCCGGTAATAACCAGAATTGGTGAGTGGAACACGAGTAGTCCAAGAATTGCAACAAACTGTCCGATAGCCCCAAGAATGAACCCGAACAAAACAGCGTTGTTTGGCGCAAATGGGTAAGTCGTTGCCACATCGACCGCTGGCATTGCTCCTGGCAAAATCTTGTTGGAAATTCCCTGGAAACTGTTAGTTAATTCAGCAACGAACATCCGCACTCCTGACATCAATACTTGTAGGTAAACCGTAAAGAACAGCGACTCATGAATCACATAAACCGGGAATGAAATTCCACCTGCAAAGCCTGCTGGGTCCAGTTTCATCATCATATTCTTCCCCAGAACGGTCATAATAATCCCGAAGAAGATAATCATCAGCACAGACGTAGACACGATGCTATCTTCAAACATTGATAACCAACCAGGTAGCTTCAGGTTCCCAAGATTCTTTTCCTTATTCCCAAGTTTCGGGGCAATCTTACTTGAAGCCCAGATTGCAAACATCTGCTGGTGCCCAACGGCAAAACCAGCCTGGTTCGTCAGGTCCTGAGTTACCCCAACAGTTAAGTTGGAACCAACTCCCCAGTACAATCCTGAAAGAATTCCGACCATCAATGCGCCCCAGATGTTTCGGTACTGTGGCATTGCAAAGAAAACTAACCACGTAATCACCGTTGAGGTTTGCACCATAATATGACCAGTAATAAAGAGTGACCGCACCTTCGTCCATTTCCGGAACATAACCAGCAAAATGTTAACGATAAACCCGATTAACATGGCCGTCATTGTCCAAGAAACGGATACCCCGATACTTTTTAGGGCATGGTCAACCCCACTTAGAGCGAAATACGGGTCAATCACGGCTGCGTGAAGGTGGAACCGGTCTTTCAACCCCGCCAGAATCGGCCGGAACGTTGAAACCAGGCCCCCAGCCCCAATGTTTAACAGCATGTAACCGACAATTGCCTTTAACATTCCCGTGATACTTTCATACCACCGTTTTTTTAATAGAACATAACCGATCAACACGAGCAGCCCGATAAAGAATTCCGGCAGCCCTAAGATGTTGTTCACAAACCAATTAACAACCGCCATAACTAACTCCCCCTATTCGTATTTCCTTATAGCAATGACGGGAACGGTAAATCTGGTTCCTTTGTAAAGACGTCTTCAAAACCACGTGGGTAGTGGTATTCAATTTTGCCAACATCTTGTGGGTAGGTGTACTTTCCACCAACTTGCCAAATAAATGGCTGAAACTTGTAATCAAGCCGGTCCTTCTTCATCTTCCACAGTTCGACGATTTCCTTCGGGTCAGCCTGGAAGTTTGACCATACATCGTAGTGAACAGGAATCATCACCTTTGTCTTAAGGTCCTCAGCCATCCGCAAGATATCAACGGACGTGACTTTATCCTGGATTCCCCGCGGGTTTTCACCGTATGCTCCAAGCGCAACGTCAATCTTATTTTCGTTACCATCCTTAGCAAAGTAGTTTGAGTAGTGTGAATCACCGGCATGGTAAATATTTCCGCCAGACGTTTCAAATAAGTAGTTAACTGCCAACGGGTCCATGTCCTGTGGCATCTTTCCCTTGAGCGTTTCACCAACCGGAGCTGTTACTAACTCTGTCCGGTCGTATGCTTGGAAGGCCTTGATCTTAACACTCTTAACCTGAACTTCGTCACCAGGCTTAACGGTGATTGTCTGATCAGCAGGAACGCCCCACTTGATCCACATCTTAACAACTTCGGCCGGACCAATAAACTTAACGTCCTTGCCACCCTGCTTTAAAACAGCTGCTGCGGTATTAATGTCAAGGTGATCTGAATGCGTGTGCGTCACAACAAGTGCATCAACATTCTTCATCTTGAACGGATCGATAACAAACGGTGAAATCCGCAGATTTTGCTGAACATTATTAACGCCGCTCATCCGCATCATCTGATGCCCGGCACGCATCTTACCGTCACCATGGGTCCGTTTCCCTGAACCACACCATAAGTCACAAACAATGTTGGTGTTTTCGTGGGTCTTAATCCATAAGCCAGTGTTTCCTAACCACCACATCGTGAAGTTATTCTCAGGAACAGTCGTGTTTTCAATCTCTTCATTCAACCACTGCCCCCATTCCGGGAAAGTACTTAAAATCCAATTTTCCCGCGTAACATCATTCACATTCGTAATTTTTTCACTCATCATAAACCCCTCCATTTCCTAACTACACGCTTATTATACGAATTAATGTAATCGGTTTCAATAATATAATATGTTACTTTTGACGATTTTTCGCATAAAAATAACATATATCGCAGAAATATATATTTATATGAAAATTAACAGATAGTACGTTATAATCAGGCCAAAGACCATCTTATTGGAGGACAATCATGAAAAGCTCAACGCAGGAAATTCATGCGCGGCGCCAACGGATTGAACAGTTGGTTGCCGCTCATTCAATATCGCTAACAGAACTCAGTAAACAACTGAATATCTCTGAAATGACGGCACGGCGTGACTGTGCCGTTCTTGAAAAAATGGGAATTATTAGCCGACATAAGGGAATTCTGAGCATCCTTAACTCAACAAGCAATGAACACAATTCATCCATTAACTCAATTGAGGATGTTCTGGCAGCTAAGGCGGCTAAGTACATTAAGGACAACACCGTACTTTTTATCAATTCAAGTACAACGGCCATTAAGACAGTCAATTACCTTACAGCGCAAAACGTCACCGTGATTACCAATAACCTTAACGTTCTTCACGAAAAACTCCCTACCAGCACTAACCTCATCCTAAGTGGTGGGCGGTATTACCCCTCAACTGCGATGGTTTCAGGCGACCTTGCCTTTAACTCGTTTGCTGGTTTTCATGCTGACTATGCAATTATTGGGTGTGATGGAATTACCCCGAACGAAGGCGTAACAACTTCTAAAATCGAAGGCGCCCGGATCAACCGCGTTATCGTGAGCCACTCCAAAAAAGTCATCCTAGTTACTAGTTACGCGAAAATCGGCAATGTTTCCAACTTAAAAATCGCTGATCCAGAAAACATTGACGTTTTAATTACTGATACCTTTGCTGATAAGCAACAGGTCACCCAACTCCGGAAGAAAGGGATTCAGGTTATCCAACTAAGCGTATAACCACCAGTCAAATGATTGTTGCAACTTTCCCATGAACCTTTTATAATAAATGACGTTATGGAGAGTTGGCAGAGTGGTAATGCACCGGACTCGAAATCCGGCGAACCGGTAGTACCGGCGCGCAGGTTCAAATCCTGTACTCTCCTTTTGAATGAATCGTATGGTATTACGAACCCCCGTAAAACGTTGGTTTTACGGGGGTTCTTTTTTAATGAATCAGTTATTTGAAGAATTCTGTTGCACATTTATTACACAAAATTACATTTTAGTTATGTTAAAAATGACAATACTATATATCGATATAATAAAATTCTGAGCTATATTAGTAAAGTTCAAACCAACCAAGATACAAACTTTACTTGAACTCAACACTTGTAATACTATATGTCTTGGAAGGCAAAAACACAGTTCGGTTGGTAGTCCGGACATCAGTTAAAACTGATCAGTATCCTTCCCCTCCGGGATGTCCCGCTTTCTTAATCTAATTTAAGGAGGGGCATGATGACTATTCAATCTTGTCTAACAATTATTTTCGACGGTAGTTTTTACAAAGCTATTTGGGAACGACACGATGATAAAAATTATTCGGTAGCATCCGTTACACTTGGCAGTTCGAATCCTAAAACGTCATTAATTTTGAAACTGATAAATCAAGATTATCATCGATTTCATTTTCATCATGAATCAGATAAAACACTGGTAACTACGAAACGTGTTAATCCAAAACGCGCCCAACGATTAGCCAATAAAATGATGAAGTCTCGCGGTATCAGTACTCAAGCACAACGTACCTTGCAAAAACAGTTTGAAGAAAAGAAGAAAATGCGGCAAACGCAGCATTCTACTGAGAAACGACTAGCACAAGAGATTCGATATCAAAAGCGAGTTACTAAACATCGCCAAAAGCATCGTGGCCATTAACACTACGAGGCTGGGGAAAAACTAATCTTTCTCAGCTCCGAATAAAGAAAAACGAGCTAAATTCCATTATTTTTGATGTGCACCCCAAATCTTGGACAAGGTAAATCCAAGATTTGGGGTGTTTTTT
>DHKFJ23503__coassemble_958_pt1 | contig 14779 bp, 14 predicted proteins | sample DHKFJ23503__metabat2_low_PE_015 | metagenome-assembled genome bin DHKFJ23503
GGTCAACCACGAAGTGCACTCCCTTTGTCGGCCGCATCTGCGGGGCATCGTGAAGGTCGTGGTCGATGCCCTTCACCTTGTCGGACCACGGACCGGCCGCATTCAGAATGACCTTCGCCTTAATTTCAAAGCGGAACCCGTCAATCATGTCCTGGGCGGAAACACCGTTGACGGTGCCGTCTTCGTCATGCAGGATTTCGTTGGCCTTCACCCGGGATAACATGATGCCCCCCTTATCAGCGGCCGCCTTGATATTTTCCACTACCAGCCGCGAGTCGTTGTTCTGGTAGTCCAGGTAAACCCCGGCCCCAACCAGCTTGTCAGCGTTCAGCTGCGGTTCCCGCTTGAGCACTTCATCCTTGGTCAACGTGTAGTTGGCAAACTGCTTTAAGTGCTCGTTTTCATTAATCCCGGCAAGGTGGTCGTACAGGTCCATGGCAACCTTGCATTCAAACATGGTGAACGTCGTCCCTGGTTCGTCGTAAATCGGTAAAATCATCGGGTCCGGGTACGTGCAGTGTGGCGCAATGTGCTGGACGACCGCCCGTTCCTTAACGGTGTCGGAAACCACCTGGACGTCAAACGTCTTCAGGTACCGGATTCCCCCGTGAACCAGCCGCGTTGACCGCGACGACGTTCCACCACCAAAGTCCTGCATTTCAACCAGACCAACCTTCATGCCGGCTGCAGCAGCCTGAAGCGCAACCCCCGCACCGGTAATCCCCCCACCGATGATCAACAGGTCCAACTCCTCGCCGTTTGCTAACCGCTGAATGTCCTTTTTCCGTGTCTTACTTGAAAATGCCATTGAAAAAACCCCTCTTCTATTCCTTTTGAATTAACTCCACTTTTCCTCAAACAACGCTACTTCACAAAATTCATCGCCTGCAGGATAAACTGTAACCCCGCAGCAATGATCCCGCCGGCTAACGGGCCAAGCATCGGCACCCACGCGTATTCCCAGTGGGCACTTGACTTCCCCGGAATTGGCAAAATGGTGTATGCCAGCCGCGGCGCCCAGTCACGCGCCGGGTTTAACGCGAACCCGGTCGTTGACCCCAGGCTCAACCCGATTACCATAATCAGGAGCCCAACAATCACCGGTTTCAACCCGGTCGTAAACGTTCCCAGGTTTAACAGTGCAAAGATGAACACGCCCGTGGCAATCACTTCGCTCAGGAAGTTAAACACCGGATTCTTAATTGCCGGCATCGTCGCGAAAATGTTCACGACATTGCCCTCTTCTGCTCCGTGGGAAGCCTTAAAATGCGGGTAGTACTGAATAATGACTAGTACTGCGCCCACGAAAGCGCCGAGAAACTGCCCCGCCAGGTACGGTAATACCTGGCTCCACGGGAAGTAGCCGAATAGGGCAAACCCAATCGTCACCGCCGGGTTCAGGTGTCCCTGCGAGCCGAGCATTCCAGCCACGTACACCCCGAAGGTCACGGCCATTCCCCAGGACAAACAGATAAACGTCCAGTTCTGCTTGGTGGCATAGGTCTGTTTTAGGTTGGTGGCCGCACAACACCCCACTCCCAGAACAATAAGGACTAACGTTCCAAAAAATTCACCGATAAATCCACTCATGGCTATTCTCCTTTACCGTCTTTTTGGGGCATAAACGCCAGCGTGGCCTGCACGGCGTTCTTCCAGCCGGCGTACAGGCGATCCCGCTCAGCGTCGTTCATCTGCGGTTCAAACCGGGTCCCCGCAGCGTTTAACGTCTTGAGTTCGTCCATGTCCTTCCAGAAACCAACTTCCAACCCGGCTAAGAAGGCCACCCCAAGGGCCGTGGTTTCAAGGTCGGCAGCGCGGACAATCGGGACGTTTAGGATGTCCGCCTGGAACTGCATTAGAGCGTTGTTCCGGGCGGCACCCCCGTCAACCCGCAGTGCTGGAATGGCAATCCCAGAATCCTTCACCATGGTATCAACCAGGTCACGGGTCTGGTATGCCAGCGACTGGAGCGTGGCCTTCACGAAGTCGGCCCGCGTCGTTCCCCGGGTTAACCCGAAAATGGCGCCCCGCGCATCGGAGTTCCAGTACGGCGCTCCCAGTCCGGTAAAGGCCGGCACAACGTACACCTCGTTGTCATTATGGGACTCGTTGGCCAGATCCTCTGATTCCGCGGCGTTGCTAATCATTTCCAGCCCGTCACGGAGCCACTGGATGGCAGAACCCGCCACGAAGACCGACCCTTCCAGGGCGTAGTTGACCTTGCCGTTAATCCCGTAGGCAATGTCCGTCACCAGGTTGTTTTTGGAGAGCTGCGGCTTTTCCCCGATGTTCATCAGGGTGAAGGCCCCGGTGCCGTAGGTGTTCTTCACCATGCCCTTATCAAAGGCCAACTGGCCAAACAAGGCGGCCTGCTGGTCTCCGGCCAGCCCACAGATTGGAGCGTTGTAGCCGTAGAAGTGGTAGTCCTTGGTGTAGCCGTACACCTCAGAGTTACTCCGGACTTCCGGCAACATCTGTTCCGGAATGTTTAACATCTTAAGAATGCTCTTCTCCCATTCCAGGGTGTGGATGTTAAACAGCATCGTCCGCCCAGCGTTCGTGTAGTCCGTAACGTGGGCGTCACCGCCGGTCAGTTTCCACACAATCCAGGTTTCAATCGTCCCGAAAAGGAGCTCCCCCTTCTCGGCCCGCTCATGGGCGCCCGGAACGTGGTCCAAAATCCACCGAATCTTAGTAGCGGAGAAGTACGGGTCAATCCGCAGCCCCGTTTTTTCGTAAATCTCATCGCTATGCCCGTCCGCAATCAGCTGGTTAGCAATCTCTTCGGTTTGCCGCGACTGCCAAACAATCGCGTGGTAGATCGGTAGCCCCGTCTTCTTGTCCCAGATAACGGTCGTTTCCCGCTGGTTGGTCACCCCAATCCCAGCGACCTGATCTGGCCGGATGCCCGACTTGATCAGGGCGTTGGCAATGGTAGACTGCACCGCATTCCAAATCTCGTTGGCATCGTGCTCCACCCATCCTGGCTGCGGGAAGTACTGCTTAAATTCCCGTTGACTATCTGCGACCTTCTTGCCGTCATGGTCAAACAAAATTGCCCGGGTACTCGTGGTTCCTTCGTCAATCGCCAAAATGTACTTTTGCTGTTGATCCATTAACCTCGCCTCCTCATGGTTGCTTTATGGTAACGCTTACATAAATTATTGTAACATCGGTTTTTTAGTTTGCAAATCCCCAAATTCACAAATCGTGTTGTTTTCACTGGAATGCTCCCTTCGCCCGGTTGAGTTTTTGGTTAACCGGGAACTTTCCCGGAAAACTTCCGGGTGACATTTACTATATTTATGATATTCTATACCTGTAAGCGATTTCACTAAAAGCAACGGCCGTTTCCATGAAGGGAAACCTCGTGAAATCCGTTCGCTCCCCGGGGCAGCGGGGAGTAATTTCACATGAAAGAAGGTGCGCATTCCGGCTTCTGCTACCCGGAATGCAGGATTGATGACTAGTCCACGTAACATTTTGGCCCACCGGGGAATGTCAACCCTGGCCCCCGAAAACACCATGCCAGCCTTTGAGCTGCTGACGAAATACGGGGTAAAGTGGCTTGAAACCGACCTTGGCATTACCAAGGATGAACACGTCGTGGTGCTGCACGACGACTACCTTGATCGGACAACTTCGGGGAGCGGCCCCCTCACGGACATCATGTTTGACGATCTCCGGCAACTGGACGCGGGGAGCTGGTTTAGCCCCGAGTTTACGGGGGTGAAGGTACCGACAATGGACGAACTGATCGACTTCGTAAACCGCAGCAAGGTCAACATTAACATCGAACTTAAGGCGGTTATCGGACCGGATGCCAACCGGCTGGCGGATTCCCTGGTCAAGCAGTTTGCGGCGGCCTTAGACCGGTTAAACCCAGACTCACGGGTAATCATTTCATCGTTTAACCCGATTATGTTATTAAAGATGAAACAGCTAAAACCTGACCTGGAATACGCCGTTCTCTTTGAGGACCACACGTTCTACGACGACTGGACGTTAATCATGCAGGCCACTGGCGCCAAGATTATCCACCCGCAAAGCGAACACCTGACGCGGGGGACCGTTCAGCAGATGAAGGACTACGGCTACGAGGTCAACGTCTGGACGGTGGACACCATCGACCGGGCCAACGAGCTGTTTAACTGGGGCGTTGACGGCATCTTTACCGACATTGCCCAGTCATTCCCACCACATCACCAGAAAGGAGCGCCGCGCTATGGAAAATTCCTCACCACGTGGTTCTAATGCTTTACTAAACAAGATGGGCTTTAAGTCCGGCAACCAGTTGACCGGGTTCTTGACGGTCGTTGTTGCCGGCCAGCTAGTGTACTCCTGCTTTGAAGCCTTTAAGGGAACGTTCTACGACCTCCTGTTAAAGGTGCTCGGGCTAAACAACGCCCAGCTGGGCATCATCTTTAGTTTGATTGGAATTTCGGTCTTCTTCTATATTCCGGGTGGCTGGTTAAACAACCGGTTCTCCATCCGGTCGCTGTTAATCTCAGGACTCCTTATCCGAATGACGACCGTCTTTATCATTATTTTCTTCCACCCCACGTTTAACGTTCTGCGAATCATTGCAATTATCTGGGGCTTGACGGACGCCTTCTTCTGGCCGGCGGTTCTTAACGGGGTCGACCTGATGTCGGACAAAGGCCATAAGGGATTGGCATATGGGTTGCTGGAATCCCTCCGGCGAGCGCTTGAAATGGGAATGAACCTGCTGATTGTCGGGGCGATGGCCCTTTTTGGTGGCATCTCCATTTTCAAGACTGGAATGCTGATTTACAACCTGCTGATTATCCCGCTGGTGCTTTTCATCCTGAAGTTCGTGCCGAAGAACGGGATTGCCGCTGCGGAGGACGACTCCGGTGAAGGAAAGAAGTCCGGCGATGCGCTGAAGGGGCTCATCAAAGTACTGACCATGCCACGGGTATGGTTGGCCGGAATCACCGCCCTGACGATTTACTGGTCGTACATCAACCTGATCTACACGGTGCCGTACCTGCAGGCGGTCTTCCACATTAGCCAGACGGAAGCGTCCATCTTTGGGATTATCAACACCGGGGCCATGGGCGTGGTCGCCGGGGCTATCTCAGGAGTGATCTCCGACTACGTCTTCAAGTCGACGTCGCGGATGATGTTTGTTTCCCTCGGGCTGACCTTCCTGGCGCTGATTGCCGTCCTGGTTGTGCCGAAGAGTCACGAGTTCATGTGGCCGAGTATCATCCTGCTGATGGTCTTCTCGTTTGCCATCTTCCTGGCAAAGAGTATTATCCTGGCACCAGTCAGTGAAATTGAAGTGCCCGAAAAATACTCCGGCTCCGCAATGAGTGTGGGCTCGTTTGCCTCGTACGCCCCGGTCTTCTGGGCATACGGGTTAAACGGAATGATCATCGACCAGCACAACCCGGTTACGGCCTACAAGATTATCTTCTTCATCAGTGTGCTGGTGGCCGGCGCTGGTGTCGTTGCCGCCTTTATTCTCATGATTGTAAACCGCAAGCATGACCAGCAGCGGCGGGAAGCGTAAATCAGTAACAATCCCTTTCAAATAAAGACGAAATAAGGTTGAGATGTTAGTCCCAACCTTATTTCGTCTTTAGCACACCACGCATTATTCACTTGCCAGCTTTTTAAGAGCATCCCTAACGACCGGCTCATTCATGATTTTCTTTCTGTTTCTTTCTTTAATGCTTTCTTGTTCTTTCACACTCATTCGCCTAAACTCACTATTCTGGAGTAGCTCAAGCACCTTCATCCGCTGATTGTCCGTCATTTAATCACTCCCTTAATTTTAAAATACACACTCTTAAAATAAACTCCCGAATTTTTTGCTCATCCCATTCGCCAGTAGCGATCTTTTTTGAAACCACGTAGAAATAATTCTTATCGAGTTTAAGTTCCTCGTACTGAACATGGTAATTGTTATTTTCCAAAAAATTCAACGCCGCTAATAATCCTGTTCGCTTATTGCCATTATTAAAAGCCTGATAACGTGCTAACTTAAACCAAAGGTGGGCGGCCTTTTGCGATATAGTCGGAAACTGATCTTCCCCAAAAATAACTGAATTCTTTCCAATGTTGTTCACAGCTGTTTCCACGATTCCACGATCTTTCAGACCAGCAACGCCATATATTCCTTCTTCTTCAAAAAGGGATTGCGCATCTTCATTCAGGTGAATAATATCATTTACCGTCAAATAATTCATTTTACAATTCTCAATTTGAATAGATAATTCTGAACTTTTATTTCGTACCAATAACTGGGAGTTTTCTGAATCCCATGTAACGGCTTTATCCATATTGAACTTCAACTTAATGGTTTTTTGCAAAAGTCCTAACGCTTCACTCGTCTGACTAATCATCGCCGCTTGAGTTGTTTTTAGATCCACCGGATTCATGAACACATAACTATTATCCACCCTACCCCCTCCTTTTCTTTAAACCGATATTACCATGCTTAACATGCATTACCTACTAAAAAATTCCCGCAGCCTCCTCAGCCACAGGAATTTTTTCTTATTTCAATGCATCCTGCACCCGCCGCTTCAGTTCCGGCAAAACCTCCGCCTCAAACCACGGGTTCTTCTTCATCCACATCTGGTTGCGCGGGGACGGGTGAACCAGCGGGAAGTACTCCGGCAGGTAGTCCCGGAAGTGCTTGACCGTGTTCGTCAGTGTGTCCTTACTCTTCAAGTCCAGGTACTTCCGCAAAGCGTAGTTTCCCACCAGCATCGTCAGCTGCAGGTTCGGCATCGCCTTTAACAAGCGGGGGTGCCACTTATCCGCAAAGCCCTTCCGCGGGGGCAGGTCGCCGCTCTTCCCCTTTCCCGGGAAATAAAAGTCACACGGTAACACCGCAATCTTCCCGGAGTGGTAGAACGTGTCATCCGACACTCCCATCCACTCCCGCAGCCGTTTTCCGGACGCATCGTTCCAGATGATGTGGGTGTCCTGGGCCTTCTTCCCCGGCGCCTGGCCAATCACTAGAATGGTAGCGTTCGCGTCCACGTAGTACAGCGGATCAATTCCCTGCTTGGTGTACTCCGCATTCTGCGGGTCCGCCTTAATCGCTTCAAAAATGGCATTTAACTCATCATTCATGCTACTTCACGCTTTCCACCATGTCCGCGTACATCGCCGTCATCTTCGCGATGATCTGCTGCCCGCGTTCCTGAAGCCGGTCAGCCCCAGCGAAATCCCGCGGTGCCCGGTATACCAGCTTAGTCTGGTCCCCCATCCCGATTAACAGAATCTTGATGGGCAGTTCAAACGTAATCTCGTCGTCCTCCTGCATCAAAAGCGTCCCGACCTTGGGGTTGCCAAAGATAATCAACCGGGTAGGGTTAATCTGCAGGTCAACGGCTGCCGCCTCCGCCTGCTGGTCAATGTCATCAAACACCTTAAACCCGTGTTCCTTAATCTTCGCTAAAATTCCCGCGTATACCTCGTCAAATTTCCGGTTAACAATGACCGTTTCCATTATACAAACGCCTCCTACATTAAATCTGCATCGTCACGCTGCGCCGGCCGGACAACGACGCCCCGCCGCGGGTCCCGTCCCCGGGAAGCCGTTGTGACGTAGTCATTTTCGGCCAGTGCCTGATGAATAACCTTCCGTTCGCTTGCTGGCATGGGGTTCAGGTAAACCGGCCGCCCACTGGCAATGACGTCCTCCGCAGTCCGCTCAGCTAGGTGTTCCAGCGTTGCCCGCCGCCGTTCCCGGTAATCAGCAACGTCGAGGATAACCTGTAGGTGGTGCCGGTAACGAGCATCCACGTAGTTTTGTGCCAGTAGCTGGAGGGCATTGAGGATCTTACCGTGCTTACCGATCAGCTTCCCCTCATCATCCTCTTCAGCAACAAACCGGTATGTAACCTGCCGGTGACCCACGGTAACGTCCACCGTGGCGGGCACGCCCATCTGCGCGGTCACGTCTGCGAGGTAATTCCCCAGGTCAGTAATCACCGCATCCCGGTCCGCTTCCCGGGAACCCTGCTGGGAGCGGGCGGAAGCTACCGGTGCATCCCCGTCGGCCTGTTCCCCAGCCACCGTCTCTTGCAGCTGCGTTTCCTCAGCGACCTGTTTCTCAGTCACTGCCTCCTGCGGCCGTGCTTCTTTGCCGGTCTGCTCCTTAGTTACCGGTTCCTGCGGCTGGTTTTCCTGTGCTGGCGCCACTTCCGGTTTGCGCACCTCAATGGCAACAACCGCATCCTGGCGGCCAATCCCCAGAAAACCGCGTTTGCCGGGGTGAACGACCGTGACCGTGACCTCATCGCGCGTACACTTCAGCTGGGCCAAGCCCGTCGCAACCGCCTCATCAACCGTCTTCCCTGTAAACTCCATTTCCTTTTCTCCTCCGTCCCTTGTATCCAATCACCACCATTGTAGCATAATGCGGGGGTAACAACCCGAAGAAAACGGGCAAAATAAGGCTTCGCGGTCCGGTTGTTTTGGTCTCCCCGCACATCCCGTTTTCCTATAAAAATCGCTTTTTCCCGGCAGGTGCGCTAAACTATGGGTAACTGAAGCGCTTTTATATTGGAGGCATGATCCATGACAGTAAACGAACAATTAATTAAAGACGACTTATACATGGCCGTTAACGGCGAGTGGCTCAAGACGGCCAAGATCCCTGCCGACCGGCCAACCACCGGGGGCTTTGCCACCCTGGCTGATAACATCGAGCACCAGTTAATGGATGACTTTAACGCCATGCTGGACGGAACCACCCAGCCAACCGACAAGTACCTCGGCGAGTTTATCAAGTACTACCGGCTGGCTGCCGACTTTGACCGCCGGAACAAGGAAGGCTTCGGCCCGGCCCTTGAACTTCTCGAACGGGTTAGCCACCTGCACGACCTGGCCGACTGGCAGCACCAACTGCCTGACCTTACCAAGGACGGGTTCCCGGCACCGTTCCAGTTCTTTGTGGAACCTGACATGAAGGACACCCAGCACTACGTATTAAGCGTCGACGTCGGGTCCCTCATCCTGCCGGACACAACGTACTACCAGGAAAACAACCCGCAGGCCCCAGCCCTCCTTGAAACCTACCGGGCAATGATGCTCAAACTCTTCAAGCTGGCGGGCTACGACGACGACTTCGCCCGGGAAACCCTCGAACAAGCCCTCGCCTTTGACCGCTCCATGGCCCCGTACGAAAAGGACAGTACGGCCCGGGCCGACTATGCTAGCCTGTACAACCCGGTTAGTGCGGCGGAGTTGTCCGCCTTTAGTGACCAGGTCGACCTGGTGGCAGACGCTGCCGCCCTCATCGGCAAGACCCCGGACAAGATCATCGTCAGCGAACCACGCTACTTCGAACACCTCGACAAGATTATCAACCCGCAGACGTTTACGAACCTCAAGAGCTGGTTGTTCGTTAAGACCCTCCTCCGGGTCAGCCCGTACCTAACCGACGAAGCGCGGACCACCGCTACCATCTACAACCGGGCCCTTTCCGGTAGCAAGCAAGCAGCCAACCAGCAAAAGAGTGCCTACCGCCTCGCAAGCAGCCAGTTCTCCCAGGTTGTTGGGCTGTACTACGGTCACAAGTACTTCGGTGAACAGGCCAAGGCCGACGTTGAACAGATGGTTGCCAAGATGGTCGCCGTTTACAAGCACCGGCTGGAAAACAACGACTGGCTAAGCGCCGCCACGCGCGAACAGGCCATCGTCAAGCTGAACAACCTCGGCGTGCAGGTCGGCTACCCCGACAAGTTAGCGCCACTCTACAAGCGGTTTGTCGTGGACGAAAAGGAATCCCTCCTTACCAACGACACCCGCTTTATCCGGATTGCCATTGAGGACAACTTTAGCCGCTGGGGCAAAGAGGTTGACCGGACGGAATGGGAAATGGCGGCCAGCACGGTCAACGCCTACTACAACCCGTCATTTAACATCATTGTCTTCCCAGCAGCCATCCTGCAGGCACCGTTCTACAGCCTCGCCCAGTCTGCCAGCGCCAACTACGGGGGCATCGGCGCAGTCATCGCCCACGAAATCTCCCACGCCTTTGACAACAACGGCGCTAAGTTTGACGAGTGGGGCAACATGAAGAACTGGTGGACGGACGCCGATAAGAAGCACTTTGATACCCTGGCCCAGGACATGGTCCGCGAGTTTGACGGGTTAACCACCCGGGCCGGCAAGGTCAACGGTAAGCTGGTCGTCTCCGAAAACATCGCCGACGCCGGCGGGCTGAGCTGTGCCCTGGAGGCCGCCAAGGAAACGCCGGACGCCAACCTGCGGGACTTCTTCATCAACTGGGCGCGGATCTGGTGCGTCAAGTCCTCCCTGGAGCGGGAAAAGCTGCTCCTGGCAATTGACGTGCACGCTCTGCAAGAACTCCGGGCCAACATCCAACCGCGAAACCTGGCGGACTTCTACACTACCTTTAATGTGCAGCCTGGTGACGGCATGTACATGAAACCGGAAGACCGGGTCAACATCTGGTAATTAATTGCCTACACAACAAAAACGGGCGGCAGTCTTTTCGCTGATCCCCCGTTTTGCTTGACGCCTTTTCAGAAAGGCCATACAATGAATGACAGTTTAACGAACGCTTTTAATGTGGTCCCGTGAGGCCCAAAAGACCGGTACATTTTAACAGGGTTTCCCTGTGCGCACCGCTCCTGGTTTCACGCGACCAGGAGCGTTTTTTGAAGGAGTGTTTTTTTATGAGTAATAAACGGCGGGACGTTGTGCTCGACGTTAACGAACGGCCCGGATTCGGCCAGTGGGTGGGGCTCTCCATTCAGCACATGTTCTCGATGTTCGGGTCAACCGTGCTGGTGCCGATCCTCGTAGGGTTAAATCCAGGAATTGCCCTGTTTAGTTCCGGGGTGGGCACCCTGATGTACATCTTGATTACTAAGGGGAAAATTCCGGCGTACATGGGGTCAAGTTTCTCGTTTATCGTCCCAATGATTGCGCTGATGAAGACGGTTGGCTATCCGGGGATTGCCCAGGGGACGATTGCCGTCGGGTGCGTTTACCTGATCGTGTCACTGGTTGTCAGCATGATCGGGTCGGACTGGATTGACCGCCTCTTGCCGCCGGTCATCGTCGGCCCGATTATCATGGTGATCGGGCTTTCACTTGCCGGAACGGCCGCGAAGGACGCAACGATTAATGCGGCGGGCCACTACGACCTTAAGTTCTTCGTAGTAGCGCTGCTGACCCTGCTGGTGACAATCGCCTTCAACATGTTCATGAAGGGCTTCCTTGGGTTAATCCCGATTCTTCTGGGGATCGTGGTTGGCTACGTGATTGCCGTCCTCTTTGGCATCGTCGACTTCACGCCGGTGCTTCACGCCCACTGGCTGAGCCTGCCGGCCTTCCAGATTCCGTTTGTTGACTACAAGCCGAAGCTGTACTGGGGGGCCATCCTCAGCATGGCACCGATCGCCTTCGTGACGATGACGGAGCACATGGGCCACATCATGGTGCTTAACCAACTGACGGAGCGGAACTTCTTCAAGGACCCGGGGCTCAACCACACCCTGGCGGGAGACGGGACAGCCTCCATCATCGCCGGGTTCGTCGGGGGCCCGCCGGTAACGAGTTACGGTGAAAACATCGGCGTACTGGCCATCACCAAGGTGCACAGTGTCTACGTACTGGCTGGGGCCGCCCTGTTCGCCATCATCTTTGGCTTTATTGGCAAGCTGAGTGCGCTGATTGAAACCATCCCCAAGCCGGTCATCGGGGGAATTTCGTTCCTGCTGTTCGGGGTAATTGCTTCAAGCGGGCTGCGCGTGCTGATCGACAACCGCGTTGACTTCGATAAAAAACGGAACCTGATGATTGCCTCGGTAATCCTGGTAATCGGGATTGGGAACGCCTACCTGCAGTTAGGTCAGTACCAGTTCTCCGGCTTAGCAGTGGCGGCAGTGCTGGGGATTATCCTCAACCTGATTCTGCCAAAGGAGGCCCGCAGTGAACGGGAAGCCCGGCAGCAAAACAAACAAACAGAATAAGACTATCAAAGGCTGGGACGGCAAAGCCCTAGCCTTTTTACGACCGTCTTTGTTTTGAAACACTTTCTTTCACACTTCTTATGAAAGTCCAAACGAACGTAAGGATTCATAAAAGCCCGGGGTTATCCGTGGTGTTCTTAACCAAACCACGTACAATGATGGTACGGGGAAAGCAATCCCCGGGTCCTGATAGAAAGAGAGTGATTTCATGAAAACATCAGGCAAACAAGCAACGGCGGACATCGTGCCCGCCCAGGTGGTCAAGCTCAGCAAGCACGCCCTTGTCCTCAAGACCGAAACAAATGAGCTCATTACCGTCACCCGGCCGCGAAGCACCGCCCACGATAACGTCTTCCTGAAGGTGATGCGCGACATTATGCACACGGGGTTGTGGATCCCCGTTGACCGGAAGCACCGGCACATTCTGCGGTACGACTGGTTCGATACGCCCATCGAAAACTATAGCTTTTAACTGGTAAAACAACGACCGCCATCCCATCTCGGATGACGGCCGCTTACTTTCTTATAATCGCGATTGTGCTGCTTCTAGCTCTTCATAAATTCCCCTTTTAATGTTTGCTGAACGCTCAGAGCAGAAAAGACCTCTTGAATACGATCATCCGCGTATTCTCCCAGGAAGTCCAATATTTCCACATATCGCACTCATCCGCAACTATCAAAGGAAACAAAAAAACCATTTTTATACTTGCCTTCTTGTAACCCCACTTAAACACACAAAAAAGGGGTCGGTTACCCGATCCCTTTTCGTTTTAGTTTAATCGCGCTGGATTAGTCCTGCTTCTTGTTCCGCTTGAAGCCGGCGATGAATGCACCAACGGCTGCCATCATGGCACCGATGATTGCTAAGCCTGCCTCGATGGCATTACCAGTATCTGGCAAGCCATGACCGTGGCCTTCGCCCTGACCCTTAGCTGATGAGCTTGAAGTAACGGCCTTCTTGCTTGAAACCGTAGCCTTCTTAGAGCTTGAAGCAACCGTCTTGCTGCTTGAAACTGCCTTAGCTGATGATGAGCTTGAAGCTATTGAGCTTGATGAAGCCGTTGAGCTGCTTGAGCTCTTTACTGAGCTGCTTGAAGCTGAGCTTTCCTTTGATGAAACAGCTGAGCTTGATGAAGCCTGACTGCTTGAAGTTGTCCAAATGACTGGAAAGTCAAAGTCACTCGTTCCTGTTTCCAGGTTAACCATGTTCTGCCACTCGTTGTTCATGCCAGCTGGTGCGTTCTGCATCACGGCTGAGAAGTAGTTAGAATTCTTCAATGATTCGTAGCTGGCCTGTGCTTGAATATTTCCGACTACTTGATTAGCCTTATCACTTGATGGATTACCATTACCAACATACTTAACGCGGTATGTTTGTCCAGACTGCACCTGACTTACCTTGTTGCCATTAGCATCGACAATTTCGTAACCTGCCGGCAACTTCGCGATGTCAACCCCGCCGTTATAGTTAGATAGTGTAAATGTATTGCTTTCCTTCGTTGTAGGATTCATGACCAACGGGTTACTGCTATCGACTTTCTTGCCATTAGCCGTAACTGAAACATTTTGTGGGTAGGCCGTTTGCTTATCAAGCGGATGACTCTTTGCATAGTTCAGAATATCCTTCCCCAACTTTGTATGGGTTGCAAGATAACCCTGCTGTATTACTGTTTGACCATTATCACCGATCCCATCTGGAGCACCATCAAGATACCAGATAACTGACTGAGTGACATCCTCTTCGAAGTCGGCTAATGTTTCATTATTCGGAACAAAACTATACAACGGGCCTGGCTTGAGGGTTGAACCTTCCATGTTTGATAAGTTATTGAAATCATCCTGTGCATCTTGCTGGAACTGTGGAGCAATCTCATACTGCCCCCCCCGTCGTTGCATCCTTGTGGTAACCAGCTTCAAGCGCAGCAGCAACCTCAGCAACTTTTTGATTATTGTTTCCGGTAACCTGACTCATTCCATCAAAGAACTTGTACTGGTTATAGTCTACCCCATTTGTGACATCCGGGGCTTGTGATTGCCAGTTGTAACAGTAAACGACATCGCCATTAGCCGTATGGAAATGTGGTTCAATTCCCTGGCTACCTGTAGGCTGATTGTTCCTATCAAAGCTTGCACCACGTGGCGTTGACGTAATGGTCGTCTGACCAATCGGTGTTACAAACGTTGATGAACCAACTGTTGAGCTAGAACTTGCAACACTTGATGAGTTAGCAGCCGTTGTGTCTGATGAGCTGGCAGCAAAATTGTTACCTTTTTTGCTGCTCATCTTGCTAAGCACAACAGTACTCTTCGATGAACGTGCTGCAGCTGATGAAGAGCTTTCTACCGATGAACGTACGGAACTGACTGCTTCAGCCTTAGCTACTGCTGAGACTGGGCCGACAATGGCGCCACTAATCAGAAAAGCTGCCCCTAAAGTATGCATACTCTTACGCATTGACTTCCTCATTAGAAGACATCCTCCTTGTATAAACAAAATATTTTGTTTCGGTGCATCCTTCTACACCAATCAAGCCTTTAATATACTCATTAAATTTGTTGAAAAATTGATAGCATATTTAAGAAATGGTTAAGATGAAAATAATTTGCTACTATTTTCAGGATTCGTGCTAGTTTTAGTATTCTTTCGGGGGTTAGAACGACACCTTCCCCGTTTGCAAGCATTCTGCCCACCATTAAAAAATGAAAATAAGTGAAAAAGGCCACTAGCAATCTGAAGTGCCCTACAATTGTTAGACAAAGAACTAATGATTGTGAGGCACTTTTTG
>DHKFJ23503__coassemble_1145_pt1 | contig 12299 bp, 10 predicted proteins | sample DHKFJ23503__metabat2_low_PE_015 | metagenome-assembled genome bin DHKFJ23503
AGTTAACCGTGGTCTGGGGTGCTTTTGTGCTATTTTCTCAAACGTAACGTTTAATCATATTAATGGAATCTAGTAGAGAATCATGAGATAGGCTAGGCGGTAATCCCGTCGTACCCATAAAATAAAACTCCTTCCCGTGCTCATTCCGGGAAGGAGTTTTACTTTAAACCTGACACTTGCCGTTGCACATGCAGACCTTGTCAGTCTTCATGGGGCAGTGGCAAATTCCATCAGGGCCGGCACACGGGCATCCCTTCGTACAGGTCATTCCCGTTGTGCATAGTGGAGCATCTTTTTCCATTATAAAATCACCTGATTAGTTGTTATTTCATTGCCTTTTTGTTTTCCATGATGCCGTCAATCAGCCCGTAGTCAACGGCCTCCTGGGCAGTCATGAAGTTGTCCCGGTCAGTATCCTGATTAATCTTCTTGATTGTTTGGCCAGAACCGTCAGCAAGGATTTTGTTAATTAATTCCCGGGTCTTTAAAATGTGCTCAGCAGCAATTTGAATTTCAGTGGATTGCCCCTGTGCCCCACCAAGTGGCTGGTGGATCATAATCTCAGAGTGGGGAAGGGCAAACCGCTTTCCCTTAGTGCCGGCGGTTGCCAGCACAGATGCCATTGATGCTGCCATTCCCATCACAATCGTCTGAACGTCGGCGTTAACGAAGTTCATCGTATCGTAAATGGCTAATCCGGCTGAAACGCTGCCACCTGGTGAGTTAATGTACAGGTAAATATCCTTATTAGAATCCTGAGCATCCAGGAAGAGCAGTTGGGCAATAATTGCGTTTGCCATGTCGTCATTGATCTCGCCTGAAAGCATAATAATCCGGTCCTTGAGCAACCGGGAGTAAATATCGTACGCGCGTTCACCGCGAGATGATTGCTCAATCACTGTTGGTACTAAGTTCATGTGAACCGCCTCCTACTTATAATGTAACTTGCGCAGTCTTCACCGTGCGTTGCTTTAATTTTAATACAAAGGTCAAAAATGGTCAAATCCTGTCTTGGATAAATGCGGAATACAAAAAGAGGCTGAGACCAACGTCCCAACCTTCGTTTCAATCTTGAATGCGCCACCGGGGAGTCGAACCCCGATTACAAGAACCGGAATCTTGCGTGCGATCCATTACACTAGCGGCGCAGCACGCTTATTATAGTATCGTGATTGGAATTAAATTGCAAGTCTTTTTTTCGAGTTTTTGGGAGACGGAGATATGTCCGCCCATATCCTTGGGGATTGGCCGTTAAAAACCCGTTAAATGCCTGGTATTGTAAGAAAGAAACGGGAGTGCAGTGAAAGGGGTGAATCCTGATAAGGGTGAATAAGTGAAGTTGCTTGCAAGCGGGGGGGAGAATTGCTACAATATCATTGTAATTGAGATCGGGTTTCCTGCGGTTTGGATCGGGATAGTGAGAGCTATCAAGTGATGGGTCGCCCGGCGAGAATGGAAACATTTTTGTACGCGGGACTGAAAGTGTTTTTAAAATGGTGGTGCTTCTGTGCTGCTTTTTAAAATAAATTTTATTTCCACAAGGAGGAAATTTTAGTATGACTACTAAAGTTGGTATTAATGGGTTTGGCCGGATCGGTCGGTTAGCATTCCGTCGGATCGCTGCTGTTTCAGATGACCTTGAAGTTGTTGCTATCAACGACTTAACTTCACCATCAATGCTTGCTCGTCTTCTTAAGTACGACACGGCTCATGGTAAGTTTGACGCTGAAATCTCAGCTACGGACAATGCAATCATTGTAAACGGAAAGGAAATTCCTGTTTACGCCGAAGCAGATGCGACAAACATTCCTTGGGTAAAGAACGACGGTGTTGAACTTGTTCTTGAATCAACTGGTTTCTACACATCACCAGAAAAGGCTTCTTCACACCTGAAGGCTGGTGCCAAGAAGGTTCTTGTTTCAGCTCCTGCTGGTGACATGAAGACGGTTGTTTACGGTGTTAACGATGACATCATCACACCAGATGACGACATCATCTCAGCTGCATCATGCACGACCAACTGTCTTGCACCGATGGCTAAGGCTGTTAACGATGCATTCGGCATCAAGGCTGGTACGATGACGACGGTTCACGCCTACACGGCTTCACAGAAGCTTCAGGATGGTCCGGACCGCAAGGCTAACTTCCGGAACGGCCGTGCTGCTGCTCAGAACATCATCCCTCACTCAACTGGTGCTGCTAAGGCTCTTGGGAAGGTTGTTCCTGAACTGGGCGGCAAGCTTGATGGCCATGCACTCCGTGTTCCAACAATCACGGGTTCAGTTACAGAATTAGTTTCTGTTCTTGACAAGAAGGTTACGGCTGACGAAGTTAACGCCGCTGTTAAGAAGGTTACGGAAGGTAACGCTTCATTCGGCTGCAACGAAGACGAAATCGTTTCATCAGACGTTATCGGTACGTCATTCGGTTCAGTATTTGACCCAACACAGACACAGGTTGTTGGCGGCGATGAAGGACAGGTTGTTAAGACCGTTTCATGGTACGACAACGAATCTGGTTTCACGGCTCAGATGATTCGGACCTTAGAGAAGTTTGCAAGCATGCTTTAATATTTAGCTGAACGCTAATATTTTCTGCTTGGCAGATGATGGCGGGGGGAGGCAAAACTCCTCCCGCTTTTTTAATACATTTTTCTGGAGGGAATAAAATGGCTAAATTAACGATTGACGACTTAGACCTGAAGTCTAAGAAGGTTCTTGTACGGGTCGACTTCAACGTCCCGATTAAGAACGGTGTGATTGGTGACGATAACCGGATGGTTGCCGCCTTACCAACAATTAAGCACATCATTGAACAGGGTGGGAAGGCAATTCTCTTCTCACACCTTGGCCGGGTAAAGACCGAAGAAGACAAGAAGGAGCTCACATTACGGCCTGTTGCTGAACACTTAGCTGAATTATTAAACAAGCCGGTAACGTTCGTTCCTGCAACCCGGGGTGCTCAACTTGAAGACGCCATCAACAACATGAACGATGGTGACGTTCTGCTGGTTGAAAACACGCGGTTTGAAGACCTTGACGGTAAGAAGGAATCAGGCAACGATCCTGAATTAGGCAAGTACTGGGCATCACTTGGTGACGTCTTTGTTAACGACGCCTTTGGGACGGCTCACCGGAAGCACGCTTCAAACGTCGGCATTTCAGAAGCAATGAAGGCTGCTGGTAAGAAGGCTGCTGCGGGTTACCTGCTTGAAAAGGAAATCAAGTTCTTAGGGAACGCCGTTGATAACCCGGCGCACCCGTTCGTTGCAATCCTTGGTGGGGCCAAGGTTTCTGACAAGATCGGTGTAATCAACCACCTGATTGACAAGGCTGACAAGATTATCGTTGGTGGTGGAATGACGTACACGTTCTACGCTGCTAAGGGAATCAAGATTGGTAAGTCACTGGTTGAAGAAGACAAGATTGACCTGGCTAAGGAAATCATGGCCAAGGCTGGCGACAAGCTGGTTCTGCCAGTTGACAACGTTTGCGCAACGGACTTCAAGAACGATGCACCAAGCAAGATCTTTGAAGGCGACATCGAAGACGGCTACATGGCATTAGACATCGGCCCGAAGTCAGTTGAACTCTTCAAGAGCGTACTGAAGGACGCTAAGACGGTTGTTTGGAACGGACCAATGGGTGTGTTCGAAATGCCGAACTTCGCCAAGGGAACGCTTGAAATTGGTAAGTTCCTTGGGACGTTAACGGACGCCACAACGATTGTTGGTGGTGGGGACTCAACTGCTGCCGTTAAGAAACTCGGCGTTGCTGACAAGTTAACGCACATTTCAACTGGTGGTGGTGCTTCCCTTGAATACCTCGAAGGAAAGACCTTACCAGGAATCGCAGCTGTTTCTGACAAATAGTTAGATAACATGCTTTAAGGGGGTTGGAACAATTGGTTCCAGCCTCCTTTTATTGTGGTTTTACCAGAGGTTTTTATCAGTTCGTGGTATAATTAAAGACGTTGTATGGTTGTTCACAACCAACTAAAAATGAAAGGATGATTCTAATGCGGACACCAATTATCGCGGGTAACTGGAAGTTACACATGAACCCAACGGAAACCGTTGAATTTGTTAAGGCGGTTAAGGACCAGTTGCCACAAAACAGTGAGGTTGAAACCTTAATTTGTGCACCGGCAGTTGACCTGCCAGCACTGCTTGACAGCGCTAAGGGTTCCCAGCTTCATGTTGGTGCTGAAAACTGCTACTTTGAAGACGAAGGGGCCTTTACTGGTGAAACTTCACCAAAGGTTCTGCACGAAATGGGCGTTGACTACGTTATTATCGGGCATTCTGAGCGGCGTGGTTACTTCCACGAAACGGACGAGGATATCAACAAGAAGGCGCACGCCATCTTTAAGAACGGCATGAAGCCAATCATCTGCTGTGGTGAAAGCCTTGAGACCCGGGAAGCTGGGAACGCAGAAAGCTTTGTTGAAGACCAGATCAAGGCAGCCTTAAAGGACTTAACGGCTGACCAAGTTGCTAGCCTGGTAATCGCCTACGAACCAATCTGGGCAATCGGAACTGGGAAGACCGCTACGGCTGATCAGGCCCAGGAAATGTGCGCTGCTATTCGGCAGACGGTTGCTGATCTGTACGACGAAACAACGGCTGAAAACGTTCGGATTCAGTACGGTGGTTCCGTAAAGCCGGCTAACGTTAAGGAAATCATGGCTAAGAAGGATATCGACGGTGGCCTGATCGGTGGCGCTGCCCTTAAGCCAGACTCATTCTTAGCATTAGCTCACTACAACGACTAGTCTGCTAGTGCGTGAAGGTTTTCATATAACAAGTTGAATATCGGTTCTGAACGGACTAAAATAGCGTTGAGGACAGTATTCTCAAGTTAACAACATCAAAGGAGAGAAATATCTATGTCTGCAATTACAGAAATTTACGCTCGTGAAGTCTTAGACTCACGGGGTAACCCAACTGTTGAAGCTGAGGTTTACACCGAAGCAGGTGCTTTTGGCCGGGGAATTGTTCCTTCAGGTGCTTCAACTGGTGAACACGAAGCCGTTGAACTGCGGGACGGCGACAAGTCTCGTTACATGGGCAAGGGTGTTACCAAGGCCGTTGACAACGTAAACAACGTAATCGCTAAGGAAATCGTTGGTTACGAAGTTACGGACCAGGTTGCCATTGACAAGGCAATGATTGCTTTAGACGGGACACCAAACAAGGGTAAGCTTGGTGCCAACGCCATCTTAGCCGTTTCAATTGCATGTGCCCGGGCTGCTGCAGATGAACTTGAAATTCCGCTTTACAACTACCTTGGCGGGTTCAACGCTCACGTAATGCCAACACCAATGATGAACGTTATCAACGGTGGGGCGCACTCAACGAACAAGGTCGACTTCCAGGAATTCATGATTATGCCTGTTGGAGCTAAGTCAATGAAGGAAGCCGTTCGGATGGGTTCAGAAACGTTCCATCACCTGCAGGCTCTCCTGAAGGCTGACGGCAAGTCAACGGCCGTTGGTGACGAAGGTGGTTTCGCTCCTGACTTTGCTAACAACGAGGAACCGTTAGAGTACCTTGTTCGGGCTATCAGTGACGCCGGCTACAAGCCAGGCAAGGACGTTGCCATTGCCATGGACGTGGCTGCTTCAGAACTGTGGGACGACGACAAGAAGAAGTACACGCTTCGTTGGTCAACGGGTGAAGAATTCTCAACGCCAGAATTCGTTAAGTACATCGAGGGCTTAATCAGCAAGTACCCGATCGTATCAGTTGAAGACCCGATTGACGAAAACAACTGGGACGACTGGGCTAAAATTACCAAGGAACTTGGTAAGAAGGTTCAGCTTGTTGGTGACGACTTCTTCGTTACGAACACCGAATACCTGAAGAAGGGGATTAAGATGGGTTGCGCAAACTCAATCTTAATCAAAGTTAACCAGATTGGTACCCTGACTGAAACGGTAGAAGCCATCGAAATGGCTAAGGAAGCCGGCTACACGGCCGTTGTTTCCCACCGTTCAGGTGAAACCGAGGACACGACGATCGCTGACCTGGTTGTTGCTATGAACGCCGGCCAGATCAAGACTGGTTCAATGAGCCGGACGGACCGGATCGCTAAGTACAACCAGTTAATGCGGATCGAAGACCAGCTCACAAGCAACGTTGCAGAATACAAGGGAATCCACTCATTCTACAACTTAAGCGAGCAGGCTCGTGAAGACATTATGAACAAGTAATTTCCCGGTATTGACGAGGAAAACTTACTTGCAATAAAATGAAAACAAGGGATTGATTGAATCGGTCCCTTGTTTTTGTCTACATATTTTATGGTAAGAGGGGTGAAAACGGTGGATAGTTCGGAGAAACACCGTTTCTTTGATACAACGCGGTTTACGTTTATTTTACGGGGTATTCTGGTTGGCCTTTTGTCTGGCCTGGTTGTCAGTGTCTTCCGCCTGCTGTGTGAGCGGGGATTACAGCTAATGACGTGGGTGTACGGATTGATGCATCACCATTTATGGCTCCTACTCCCGGTTATCCTGGGTGCACTGGTAATTACCCTGATTAACGGCCGGCTGATTACGGCAGAGCCAAACATTAAGGGTTCAGGGATTCCGCAGGTTGAAGGGCAGTTATCAGGTGACCTTGAAATGAACTGGTGGTCTGTTTTATGGCGGAAATGGATCGGCGGAATTTTAGGAATTTCGTACGGGCTGTTTCTTGGCCGGGAAGGTCCGTCAATTCAGCTAGGAGCAACCGTCGGCCAGGGAATTGCCGATAGCATGAGAAAAAAGGGTGCTGGCCGGCGGGTGTTAATCGCTGGTGGCGCGGCTGCCGGGCTATCTGCAGCCTTTAACGCCCCGATTGCTTCCACATTGTTTGTACTGGAAGAGGTGTACCATAACTTTTCACCGTTGGTATGGACGACCGCGCTGGCAGCGGCGGTTTCCTCAAACTTTGTTTCGATGGAATTCTTCGGGCTAACGCCGGTTTTGGATATTCATTACGGTCATTCGTTCCCGCTCCGGTATTACGCTTATCTGGTAGTGATGGGGGTTATTCTTGGTTTATTAGGATACCTTTACCAGTACATGACCCTTAATGGGGAGAAAGTCTATGCTAAGTTGAAGTTTTTACCCCGGAAGTATGACGTGTTAATCCCATTATTAATGGTGATTGCGATTGGTTATTTCTGGCCGCACCTTCTAGGTGGGGGAAACGGGTTAATTAAGTCCCTGGGAACGACCAACCCAACCTTGTTAATTTTACTTGCGATTTTTATTATGCGGTTGCTGTTTTCAACGATTTCGTACTGTTCGGGAACCCCTGGGGGAATCTTCTTGCCGATTCTTGCACTGGGAGCTGTTTTAGGGGCGCTCTACGGTGAGGTTTTAGTTCACCTGCATTTGATGCCAACTTATTTGGTTGCGAACTGCGTGATCTATGCGATGGCCGGATACTTTGCCTGCATCGGGAAGGCACCGTTTACTGCCATCCTCCTGATTACCGAAATGGTGGGATCACTCCGGCACCTAATGCCGCTTGCGGTAGTTTCCCTAACGGCGTACACTGTCGTCGACATTCTTCGGGGACAACCGATTTACGAAGCGATGCTTGCCAACCTGCGGCACTTCCCGCAGAATGCAATTTCTGAAACGACGCAGGAGGATGAGGTGGAAATCCCGGTCTTTGCCGGGTCAAACCTGCAGGACAAGCAGGTCCGGGATATTCCGTGGCCGAAGGACTGCCTGTTAGCCGCAATTCGGCGGGGTGAAAAGGAACGGATTCCGCACGGTGATACGGTCATTCGGAGCGGTGATACGTTGATCGTGGTTACGCCACACGAAAACCGAGCATGGCTCCGGAACAGGCTACACCAGTATGCGGTCGGCCGCAATGATAAGGGTGGTCCCATCAAGCCGTCAACTTCCCAGGCTGGAAAAGACTAGGGGTTTATGGTAAATTAAACGTGGTGTAATTTAGAAGGATAAAGGAGGAGCGCACTTGTATAACGTACTACTCACAGCGCTGATTGTTGTTTCAGTGTTGATTATCATTGCGGTGATGATGCAGCCCGCTAAGGAAGATAATGCGTCAACCGCCCTTAGTGGGGGTGCTGGTGATCTGTTTAGCAAGCAAAAGCCCCGCGGATTTGAAGCTTTCATGCAGCGGGTCACGGCAGTTTTAGGAATTATCTTCTTTGGCCTTGCGCTTGGGTTGGTGTTCCTATCATCACACTAGTAACTGATTAACGTGGTGGACACGATTCATTTGATGGAAGAAAAAATGGTTGTGGAGCCATTACTATCCGTAACGCGGGAGCCATGACGCTGGTCTTGGCTCCCGTTTTATGTAAAACCATAAGTAAACGGGGAAGACAGATGGAAAAAGAGATACTAAAAGATAAATTAATGCGGCGGTTTAAGGACGAACCAACCCGGGCGTTTACGGTGCAGGAGTTGGCGAATGCCTTGCATATGGCCGGTGGTGGCCAGTTCAAGTTTATCGTTCAGGCCCTTACGGACTTAGAGCACGAAGGAACAATTACGCTCAAGGACGACCACTTTAAGTTGGCTGCAGTGGCAGGAAACCATCCCGAAGAAGTTGGGGTGTTTCACGCGAACGACCGGGGATTTGGGTTTGTTACGGTTGATCCGGATAAGGATGATTACTTTATCGGGCCGACCAACACTATGTCTGCTCTGAACGGCGACGAGGTGGCCGTGCAAATGATTAACCCCGGAGACCCTGCGAGTGGTCGCCGTCCTGAGGGAAAGGTGACCCGGATTGTTACCCGGGTGCTGAACCGGGCCGTGGGTGAATTTTTACTACCTGATGGGGATGAACACTACCCGGATGGCGTGATTGGAACCTTACATTTACGGGATAAAAAGCTGGCAAGTTACCGTTTTCTGGTGATGAACACCGGCCTGAAACCTAAGCCGCACGAATTGGTCATTGCGTCAATTTCGGCGTACCCGGATGAGCATATTCCGGGTGTGCTGGAAGGAGCGGTTACCAAGGTCTTAGGGAACGTTAATGACCCAGGAATGGACATCACGCAGATCGTGTACGAGCACGACATCCCGCATGAATTTCCGGATGAAGTGAAGGAACAGGTCTCACATATTCCGGACCACGTTACGGCTGCTGAAAAGGAAGGCCGGGTTGACCTGACTGATCAGCCCCTCGTTACGATTGATAGTATCGAATCAAAGGACCTCGATGATGCGGTGAATGTCTGGAAGTTAGATAACGGGAACTACCACCTCGGGGTGCACATCGCCGATGTGTCCCACTACGTGACGCCGGGAACGCCCCTGGATAAGGAGGCCTTTAAACGCGGGACGTCGGTTTATTTAACGGACCGGGTAATTCCGATGCTACCGAAGGAGTTATCAAACGGGATTTGTTCGTTAAACCCGCACGTTGAACGGCTGGCCATGACCTGTGAAATGGAAATTAATTCGCAGGGTGAGGTGGTTAACCATAAGATCTTCCCGAGTGTCATTCGCTCAACGGAACGAATGACGTACGTGGCAATTAACAAGATTTTGGAATCCGATGACGAGGCCATGAAGGAGCGGTACCACGATCTCGTTCCGATGTTCCGTGATATGGCTGAACTCCACAAGATTCTCTTACGGATGCGGCATAAGCGGGGCGCCATCGAATTTGATGATAACGAAGCCAAGGTAATTCTGGACGATCAGGGGCATCCGGTGAAGATTGAGCTCCGGGAACGGGGGACCAGTGAACGGATGGTGGAATCGTTTATGCTGGCCGCCAACGAGACGGTGGCCAAGCACTACCACGACCTAAACGTTCCGTTTGTTTACCGGATTCATGAAAACCCTGATCAGGAAAAGGTGGATGCGTTCCTTGAACTCCTTCAAAGCTTTGGCGTTCACGTGAAGGGCCGGCATGGGCACCTCAAACCGAAGGACTTCCAGGGCGTGCTCAAGCAGGTTGCCGGGAACCCGGAAGAGGCGACCGTTTCAACGATGATGTTGCGGGCGATGCAACAGGCGAAGTACGCACCGTCCCCGGCAGGACACTTTGGGTTGGCTGCGAAGGACTACACGCACTTCACGTCACCGATTCGGCGGTACCCGGATTTGATGGTGCACCGGTTAATTCGGTGGTACAAGGAAAATGGTACGGGGGAAGAGGCCCAGGCTAAGTACCGCGACCAGCTTGATGAGATTACGGCCCACAGTTCAGAAACAGAACGGCGTGCGGTCGATACCGAACGGGATTCCGATGCCCTGAAGAAGGCCGAATACATGAAGGAGCACGTCGGTGAAGTATTCGATGCCGTTGTTAGCTCGGTAACCAAGTTTGGAATGTTCATTGCCCTTCCGAACACCGTTGAGGGGTTAATCCACATCAGCGAACTGAAGGACGACTACTATGAATTTGTTGAGAAGGCCTTAGCGCTGGTTGGCCGGCGGAAGAAACGAACCTTCCGGATTGGGCAGGAAGTCCGGGTTAAGTTAATCAACGTTAACGTTGAACAACAGGAGGTCGACTTTACGCTGGTTGATGCACCGGGTGCACCGAAGACTGATCTATTAGAGAAGTACCACGTTGCGGATACGCGGCGGCCGCGGAAATCACGGGGAAGTGGTAATGGCTTCCACCGGGATAACCATCGTAGTGGAAACCGGCAGAATAACCATAATTATCACGGAAACCGCGAAAACGGTCATAACCAGGGCTACCACCGGCGGAATAGCCGGGAGCATAGTCGGCGGCGTTAGTTAAGGCGAATAAAGTAAAGGGAGGCGATTGAATGGCAAAGGCACAGCACCATGAAAAACCACTCGCACAGAACAAGAAGGCCCGGCATGATTACCGGATTGTTTCGACCATTGAGGCGGGAATTGCCCTGACGGGAACGGAAATTAAGTCGGTCCGGGCTAGCCGGGTAACCTTAAAGGACGGGTTTGCCCAGGTCCGGAATGGTGAGGTGTGGTTAATGAACGTTCACATCGCCCAGTATGCGCAGGGGAACCGGTTTAACCACGATGAATTGCGCAACCGTAAGCTCCTCTTGCATAAGAAGGAAATTGCCCGGCTAGCCGGGGAAACGCAGCGGAAGGGAGTCACGCTTGTGCCGCTTAAAATGTACTTAAAGCATGGGTTTGCGAAGGTTTTGTTGGGAGTGGCTGAAGGAAAGCACGAGTACGACAAACGGCAAACGCTCAAGAAGCGGGACCAGGAGCGCGAGATTAGAAGGGCGCTGAAGAGGTAGGTACGGTAAAGAATTATCTGAGTTAAGGGGAACTAGAAGATGAACTGCGGTTCCCTTACATTACATAATTTGTTCTATGATATTCAGCATTGATGGGAATAGCCATCGATGCTGTTTTTTATTGTTATGATTTTACGGGTGTGGGGAATGAACGCTTTTCTTGATGGGAAAATTTTAAAGGGCTAAGAAAGAATTACATTAAATCGAAGAAAACGCTTGCATAACTCGAAAAAATCTGCTACATTTTGCTCAAGGTCAAGGATGGCCTGAGAAAGGAAGTGTATTTGCTATGATAGTTGCTAAGAAGATTGGCTTAATTATTGCTACATTGGGTATTTTGTGGTTTTTGGATGGATCGTTATCACGTGTTCATGCTGATACGTATTATGGTAACGGTGTATATTGTAACAAACACACTTGTCACGTTGATTGGGGGAAAGCTTGGTCGAATATTTTTAATAATTCGGCAGCAAATTGGTTTACAGGCGGTCATGCAGGATGGCATGAGTAAAAAAGAGGGAATACTATGAAATGGTTTGCTGGAGGAAAAGAACGGCAAGAGGCTGTGCTTAAAATTTTGGTGGTGCTTAATGATTCTCTTTCTGATGAGATGCCTGAAAAGCCACTGAAGGAGTTAATTGCAAAGTACATTTTAGAATTTAGGTCTCCTAATAGACCGGTGCCGTACATTTTGAACGCCTTCAACTTAGAGGTTGCGCATTGTTTACGTGAGAATCAGATCGAACTAAGTAAGCGGCAGTTACAGGCATTTGAGAAAATTCGTCAGTTATCTAACATTAAATACGCGTTTTCAATCTAGCAGGGTAACCGTGGTTGTGGTGATAAAAATAGCGTAACTCAATTGCGAGCTACGCTATTCCTATCTTATGGTGCTTAATACCAGTAAGATAAATTATGGATTAAAAATTCCGTTCTTTTTTGGCGTAAACAACGAACGGAGGTTTCGTTCTTGACGGCGCCACTCCTTTTGGAGGGTCGGGTTCTGCTTTGCTTTTTGCATTTCCCGGCGGGCGTGCCGAACGGCGTTCTTGTTCTTATCGGTGG